>WLWD01000069.1_pt1 | contig 97689 bp, 73 predicted proteins | sample 6712731 | NCBI WGS metagenome assembly WLWD01 (sample SAMN12718690, study PRJNA576275) | sponge metagenome | isolation source: marine sponge | host: Mycale hentscheli | place: New Zealand: South Island, Marlborough, Capsize Point | collected 2014-11-01
GCTGAACTCAGGATTACCATACGAATATAGATACTGACCTTCATGGTTGTATACAGTTATTGCATAGCTTTTGTAATTTGATACGTGTATATTTCCAGTAGTATCTATAGCAACACCCTGTGGCCCATTCATGCGGCCTTGTACGTGACGTATGAATGTCCCGTCAGTTTTAAATACAGATACACGATTATTAAAATTCTCGGCCACATATAATTCTCTATTTAAACTTATACAGAGTCCTCTTGGATTCTGAAGCTGACCATTACCAGTTCCACTGGATCCAATAGTAGCCACATACTTTCCATCTGTAGTTAGTTTATATATGCAGCCATTGCCATTATGACTTATGTACAGGAAATTGTCTTGAGCTGCTATGCCTACTGATTTGCCATTAAGTTGTCCCACTTCAGATGGACAAGTAATAGGATCTAATAGAGTCCCACTGTCTTTATCTGCCACAATGATGTGGGGGGCATTGGACACTATAAACAGTTTATTTCCACTCACAGTGACATCATAGGGAGAGTTGTTTGTATTGATTTGACTAATGAGCCTCAAGTTGTTATAGTTTCGTTTTGTACTAACATAAACTATAAATGGACTCGACTGAATGCTCTCATTTCCTATCTTTATATCGAGAGTATATTCTCCAGTATTCTGAGGAGTGACAGTAACAGAGTATGTTCCATCATTGTTGTCTTCAGCTGTTAATGTAGAGGTCTTCCCTCCAGAGACTAATGGTGTTAGATATGCCACAACATTCTCTTCTCCATGCTTGTATGGCTTCCCATCTATATCTTTAGAGCATACATTCAAGACTTTCTTCTCTCCTTGAATCATTACAGAGGAATACAAAGAAACAGTACTATTTCTAGCACAATAACCTCCAGTAACATCTCCGAAGCCTTCAATGTTTGCCAAAATAGTAGTAGTAGTAGTAAAATATGTAGAAATGGAGTCAGTTTTGCAGAGCTTCAAAGGGAAAGAGTCGAACTCGGTTTTTATTTCAGTCAAACCATTTGCCATAGCAGTTTGGGAAGAGAGTAATTCAACTGAAGTATACATATTTAGAGCCTCAGAAATTAGTTGAGTTATTTGTTGAATGTTGACTTGTAAGCTAGTCATGGATTCCTGTTGAATTTTTAAAGCAGTTTCCTTCTCGAAATTCACTTCTCTATTTTTTGCTAACAAAGCTTTCTCTCGAGTTTCAATGGCTTCACGAAGTTTTTTGAATTCAGATTTGATGAGTTCATCAACTGAAGCTTTCTTTTTCTGTACCAGAGCAATCATTTTGTCTGCTTCAGAGACAGAAGTCTTGAGCTGATCAGCAGCTGATGTAGCTTGCGACAGTAGAGATTTGAGTTGTTGTTTTCCCTTCTCTGCCACTTGCTCTACTCTGTCATACTTGTGGTTGTTATGCTTGAGAATAATACAATCTCTGCAAACTAACTGTTTGCATGTCTCACAGTAAAACTTGAGTACCTCGTCACTGTGGAGCTGGCAACTGGCAGTCTTGTGAGGAATGCTGTCTAGCAAGGTCTTTGTATTCACTCTCTCCTTTCCGAGCTCCACAAGTTTGTGCGAGTGTTTGTCTCTGTGTCGAATGTGGTCTTGCGTACACTTGCTACACAGAAACTTGCAGCAGTTACAGCAGAATGTAGTAGCATTACTTTCATCGCTATCCAAGCAGCGATCACAGGCAATGTCAGAGCTGGCCTCAATCTTGAGTGCATATTCAGCTACTTCCACCTCGTATTGTTTGCGGAAATCTTTAGGCAATGCAGACAAGTCACCTTCAGGAAGTTTGAAGGCTATTTTACAGGTAGGGCAACTCTTTGTTTTGCTTGTCAAGCATTTGAAGCAGAAGGAGTGCAAGCAAGGAAGGAGCCGAGGATCAGTGAAGAACTTAGAGCACAGCTTGCAAGTAACTTGAGGGGGAAGAGGCTTGCACTTTGTTTTGCTGGAAGAAGGTGGTTTAGACTTCTTAGCAGTTGCTGGGTACATTTTTAATTTTCTATTATACACAAAATTGTTTGATCTAGTAAGCATCTGGTATGGTAATAAATTTGTGGAATGTCCAGCCTGAACTGGCAAAGAGTAATTTTAAGGTGATAATAAGGTTTGTTACACAGTATCACTGTACCACCTTAGCTATGAATGAAATCAAACAAGTTTTGTCTTTCGAAATTACTAATAGGCTTTATGTACACTATACTAAATCTTATAACACTTTTTGAGGAGCAGGCATACTTCCAGTTGATGGAAGAATTGTGCCTACAGCTACAGATACTTCCTAACACAAGATACCGCAGCTAAATACACCAGCAACAGAACTGGGATCGGTAACAATTGTATGCCCACGTGAGCGCCCAATTTTTTAGATGGCAGGTAACAAATAAATGAGCATGGTCGTTTAGCAGCACTTACCACAGTGTCTGCCTTTTCTCTCATTTTTGCCAAAACTAAGCCAAAATTTAAGAAGTGGCAAATTAAAGGGACTTAAAAAAACATCATCCAGTCTTGGTTCCTCTTCTTCTCTCAAGGCATTATTAAATTAAAATCTGTCATCTTTAATATATGCTGTTGACAGAGTGACATATAATGAATCACAAGCAGACTGGTGTAACTCTCACTCGATGTGTACTGAGGGTTAAAAATTGTGAGCAGAGTATGAGGTTTTTAAGCATAACAAAAGCTGTCTCTAGAATACGGTACTTTATTCAGCAGAAGACTATATCCTCACATTGTTTTATTGTTACATCATGCTAGGTAAGGTGTGACCAGCACTTAATTTGCCCTTTGGGATTATTTGCCTCGTTACTAATGAATATTAATAGCTCGTTATGACTTTCATTTCTTGCATTCTGACCTTATTTGGATGTATCCTCTTCATGTTAAAAGGTCACCTCTTATTTTTCACACCCTCTTGACTCTTGAGCATGTTTGTCACAGCAACAACACTAGCTAGCAGTGTTAGTTATTGCATGATGAGATAGAGAAATGCATGTGGTTTCTTGCTAGATTTGATTCTACAACTCTGCATACAACTATATGAAGTGTTCTCTTGACAAACTTAAAAAAATATATATCTCTATTGTAAAACTTACAAGTATGAGATCTGATTGTTGAGTTAGGAGTTATGTAGCTAATGCTGCAATACCTTGTTTGTTAATAAAAATTGTTTTACCAGTCTTAACTGCACTACCCATGCAAGCCTGTATATCTAAGGCTTGCTAAAATATCAAATTCAAACATGCACTGAATAATTCCTAGTTATACTTTCTTTAAAGTCTGTTACGAGTAATTAATAACTAAAACATAAGTTTAATAATGTCCATACCTTTCAGTATTGTCAGCTTTGGATGGTAACTACTTCAACAGTCACTTTAAAGCTTTAATCTGAGACCAAACTAAGTGCTTGACAACTGGAGAGGCGTGACCTACAGCTATTTATGGGTATCGAATTCCTCTTTAATTATTATTCATCTTTTGTTAGTCAGAAAAGTTAACATATTCACAGGATGTTCCAGTATTCATATCACCAGTGCAGACTAAGACAGCCACGTAGCAATTGTTTACCATTGCATTGGAGGAGAATGAAAAAGGAAGAAAGTGCTAGTTCTTATCAATGAATTGATGATGACAGATTGTCATACGTCCTGGCTTGCTGCCAATTTTTTTTCAGTACATAATTGTGTTCGATTATTTTCTTAGTTACAAGCTACTTTATTATTAGCAAGTTCTGGCCCTTCATAAAAACTAGATTGACATTTTCTCACCTAAAGGGGTCTGGAAAATAGCAAAGGAATAATGTGAAAAAATCTTAGTTGTCGCTGGGGATTCGAACCCAGGGCCACTGACTTTAGCCACCAGTACTCTAACCACTGAGCTATGACAACCCTCGACTTCCAAGACTCAAATTTTCCTTTATACTGTCGAGTAGTACCGCTTGCTGCAGTCTCGTACTCAACAGACCATTAGCTAATTATGTGCCGTCAGAACACCTTTTCTTAACATCACAATTATCAAGTTCTGACCCTTCATAAAAACTAGATTAAAAACTGGCAAAGGTGGACCAACAATAAAGTTAGACCTTTTTGGATATTTAATTGAAAACAGGATATTGTTTGATTGAAACTATAACTGTTCACATATTGAGTAAATTTAATTATATATACCTGTGTTATGAAATTATCAGTACAAATACAACATGGTTTGCCATCGCCATAGATAAACTAACAGCTATAGTAATTCTAATGTCATTTTCATTATGAACTAATAAATGTAAAAAGAATGTTGAACTAAAGTAGCTACCAGGATTCAGCTCATGACAACATTTTTAACCTGGTCCGTTATAAACACAACACTGGTACAAGTACATTTAGACAAACTATAAATGAATGCAGATTAATTAAAGGTGTTGTAATCCTTGTCACTGCCTTGCTTCTAGTATTGCCTGAACTGGAAGTTATAAGTAGAGAAATAGAGTAGCAGTTGAAAGAAAATGTGCACACATTTCTGAAGTTTATAGTGATCATTACCAATGAACATTGAGCCAATCTGTTGTCTGTCAGTTCCAGGACGCTCGCCTGTGATCTCAATTGTATTGTGTGCACACTCACGACCTCAATTCACTGTCAATTTAGATTAATCAACACTCTCTCACCAGACTCTTCTCTGTCCCTTTTGTCTTATCTTGTATGTTTATACAAACTACTTATTTTTTCTCTGATCCATTCTTGCACTAGAAGGTGCACAAGACTGTGCAACACAATTAATCTGTCAAAGAAAGTCAAAAACTTGCTTGGTCTGTGTTGAGAACTGTAAGATCTAAATACAACACAGGGTGTCAAGCCTATTAGACTCCATGTACTCCTGGAATGCGATTTAGTTGGTTTAAATGATATTCATTGTGTGGTCAGTCCAGTCGCTTAGTAATAACCTATGCAATAATTCAAATTGATTCATTGTCTTCGGATTGCATGGGCATTTGAAACATGAATTGATGATGTGATATGCTTACAGCGATTTCATCAGCTACTCAGGAGTTTTGTTGTCTGGTACAAATCGGTATATAAGTTTGACACCAGACCATTTCCCTGTGTAGCAGTTTGGTAAAGGGTCTAGCTACAATAGACTAGGAATTTAGCTTGTGCAATACATCATGAGATAGCATGGTGTACTACCTAAAAATAACATTATGAAGAACTGGCACTAGGACTGATAACACACTGGTTAAAGTTGGTTCAAGGGGCTGCCACACCCCCAGTTGATATTTTAGAGCAAGCAGATAAATAGACAAAGGAGGAGAAGGGAATCATGAGTTCGAAAGAAGGATAAATAATAATTACCAAGATGTCTCAGGAAGAAAGAGAGCAAGATAGGGAAACCATTGATAAAAAATACCTGATGCTACTGCATTCTTAATTTACAAAACACATCAAGTGCCACGATGTGGTAGGGTACTTGCTATGTTGCTTCATCTTATTGTATAAAACTGTAAGGTCAGCTCGCTTGATATTTTTATTTTTGAAAAGGCTTGTTAATATTTTCTTAATTCGTGTGAGTGGCTTCTTAAAATACCCCATTCAATAATTTTACATCTCCATGTTTGCAAAAATTTGATTAGCTATCATAAATGTGGTAGCTAGTAGTAGAGATACAACTTTGTTAATGTTTGAAATCACTAAACTACTCTTGCTAACTCCATTTGTCATTATTTTTTTTTGTTTTCTTTCTCTCCCCACCCCCCCCCCCCCACCCCCCCCCCCCCCCCCCCCCCCCCCTCCAAGTTGTTTAATTTTTTACTGCATGGAAACATGAAAACAATAAAATATACAATGAGATAAATTCAATCATAATCAATACAACTGTACTGTACTGTTAATGATGCAGCAAATATTGTCAAATGATGTACTAGATACACTTTCAATATTTGACTATTCTTCTATTGTGATAGTCACATACATAAATGTAACCATCTCTGTCACAAGTTGCTCCATAACCTGTGTTAATATCTTGTAATGTAGCAACTCGAGAGTAATTAGAAATGCTAAATATTACTACCCGGGTAACCACTGAGAATCCATCTGCAGTAACTGCAATTCCTATAGGATTGGTGAACTGACCACTACCATACTGTTGTAGATACTGACCTTCATGGTTGTATACAGTTATTACATTGCTATTGTAATTGGATACATGTATATTTCTGGTAGTATCCATAGCAACACCCCATGGACCATTCATGTTGCCTTGTATGTGACGTATGAATGTCCCGTCAGTTTTGAATACAGACACACGATTATTAGAATTCTCGGCCACATATAACTCTCCATCTGAACTTATACAGAGTCCAGTTGGATACTGAAGCTGACCATTACCAGTTCCTCTGGATCCAATAGTAGCCACATACTTTCCCACTGTAGTTAGTTTATTACAGCATTTGCCATTATGACTTATATACAGAAAATCGTCTTGAACTGCTATACCACTTTAAGTTGTCCCACTTCAGATGGACAAGTAATAGGGTTTAATAGAGTCCCACTGTCTTTATCTGCCACAATGATGTGGGGGCCATTGGACACTATAAACAGTTTATTTCCACTCACAGTGACATCATAGGGATAGTAAGATGTGTTGATTTGACTAATGAGGCTCAAGTTGTTATAATTCCTTTTTGTTCTAACATAAACTATAAATGGACTCGACTGAATGCTTTCATTTCCTATCTTTATATCGAGACTGTGTTCTCCAGTATTCAGAGGAGTGACAGTAACAGAGTACGTTCCATCATTGTTGTCTTCTGGTGTAAATGCAGAGGTCTTCCCTCCAGAGACTAATGGTGTTAGATATGCCACAACATTCTCTCCTCCATTCTTGTATGGCTTCCCATCTATATCTTTAGAGCATACATTCAAGACTTTCTTCTCTCCTTGAATCATTACAGAGGAATACGAAGAAACAGTACTATTTTTAGCCCAAGAACCTCCTGTAACTTCTCCAAAGCTTTCAATGTCGGCTATAGTAGTAGTAGTAGTAAAAGATGTAGAAATGGAGTCAGTTTTGCAGAGCTTCAAAGGGAAATAGTCAAACTGGGTTTTTATTTCAGTCAAACCAGTTTCCATGGCAGCTTGAGCAGAGAGTAACTCAACTGAACTATACATGATAGCTTCAGAAATTTGTTGAGTTATTTGTTGAATGCTGACTTGTAAACGAGTCATGGATTCCTGTTGAATCTTTAAAGCAGTTTCCTTCTGGAAATTCACTTCTTTGTTTTTTGCTATCAAAGCTTTCTCTCGAGTTTCAATGATTTCACGAATTTTTTTTAATTCAGATTTGATGAGTTCATCAACTGAAGCTTTCTTTTCCTGGACAAGAGCAATCATTTTGTCTGCTTCAGAGGCAGAAGTCTTGAGCTGATCAGCAGCTGATGTAGCTTGTGACAGTAGAGATTTGAGTTGTTGTTTTCCCTTCTCTGCCACTTGCTCTACTCTGTCATACTTGTGGTTGTTATGCTTGAGAATAATACAATCTCTGCAAACTAACTGTTTGCATGTCTCACAGTAAAACTTGAGTACCTCGTCACTGTGTAGCTGGTAACTGGCAGTCGTGTGAGGAATGCTGTCTAGCAAGGTCTTTGTATTCACTCTCTCCTTTCCGAGCTCCACAAGTTTGTGCGAGTGTTTGTCTCTGTGTCGAATGTGGTCTTGCGTACACTTGCTACACAGAAACTTGCAGCAGTTACAGCAGAATGTAGTAGCATTACTTTCATAACTATCCAAGCAGCGATCACAGGCAATGTCAGAGCTAGTCTCAATCTTGAGTGCATATTCAGCTACTTCCATCTCGTGTTGTTTGCGAAGATCTTTAGGCAATGCAGACAAGCCACCTTCAGGAAGTTTGAAGGCTTTCTTACAGGTAGGGCAACTCTTTGTTTTGCTTGTCAAGCATTTGAAGCAGAAGGAATGTAAGCAAGGAAAGAGCCGAGGATCAGTGAAGAACTTCGAGCACAGCTTGCAGGTAATTTGAGAAGAAATGGACTGGGACTTTGGATTAGAAGATGAAGAGAGTTGCTTAGATCTCTTAGCATATGCTGGATTCATCTTGATAGACTCTAACAAAAAAATTATATACAAACAATTCAGGTTGCTACTCTACTTATTGTTTTGGTTAGAAAAAGTATCTGATTAAGAATATCTTAAACTTACCAAGTTCCAATCAACAGACGTACAATTTCTTTACTGTTGGTCTGTAAGTAACTCGACTTTGAAACTGTCATTTAAGAGTGTGCTCTAATAAGCTATAGCTCTACTGGTGATGGTACACAGCCAATGTGGGCCTGTGGTTGTTGTGGGTTTGGTTAGAATGTGTGAGCAGGTGCTGCCACAGGAAACCTCATACACACATGCTCATATAATTATATCTCCTTACACTTTTAGACTCCATGACTTTATGTCCTTGCATGTTTTGTGCAGCTCTGGTCGGATTCTTTATCGTCCTTTCAAAATAGGAGTTAAAATGGGGATGTCAGGGTCTATGAGAAACCACGACCAGGGTATTAGCTCAGGGTGCCTCTGAATACAATACCTTGACAAAAGAGCTAATGATGGGACTCTTCCCTTTCTTGGAATAGACTTGGGTCCCATCTTTCCTCTCAGAAGACTTCTATAGTCATGAGGTGTTATGCAATAAAACCACTAATCTCAAGGTCTCGAATAGTTTTATGTTGTGGAGACTTTGATCTCTACAGGGATGTTATCATTACATCATTGATTAAAAGTTAAAATACATTTACATGACAATTATTATAAACTTACTCACGCTTATAATGTGACTTCCTTTTTCTTTCTTTGAATTTGTCACGAGCAACAAAAATGATGACAAACATGATTGACATAATGATCACTAGGAAAACCACGCCTCCACATATTGACAGTAGAAGTATTAAAGAATATGCACTAATTGGATCAGTTTCTGGTTCAGTTGATGTTGGGTCGGTTTTAACGGATGACAAGTAATTCTCTTCATAATCATAGTCATTATCATCATCCTCAAATACGTCATTGTATAAATCATAGTCATATTTTCTTAGTCCCAATTGTCTCAAAATATAGTCCATTGTGTCATAATTGCCATCATCATCATTGTGTTCATAGTCTTCATAAAGCATTGAGTCATCATCCCAGTTTCTCTCCTGGCCATTAACTGGCTCACTGGTATCAACTGCAATTTTAAAATAAAGTAAAAAACAAATTCAGTAATGAATTCTTATAAGATAGCTTTGGGCCACAATTTATCAATGTTGTATGGAGAACTATAAGACTTAGTAAAAATTGGCACTAAGCTACTCTATAGTCTATATAATTGTTAATAGGCAAATCCACTTGAGTCAGTGTGCTGGTAAGCAACTTAGGCTTGAAGAAAGATAGAAGTGAGAAGTACAAATTATGCTAATAAATGAATGTAGCTCATACTAAGCACGCTCTACTTGGATCAATAGATACTCATGAAAATGATAATAATTGAATATTTAAATATGAACACAACTATTATGTTTTAGTGAATAATTTCTATCATCCACTCTTAACATTATACATAGCTAATTATAGAATTAATGATGATTAGCACTAGCACAAGTAGTGACTAAGCTAGCCTAGTAATAGAATTTCATCCTAGGGACACTCATTTCAATTCCAAATTAAAATTTTTTGAATTTCTCTGGGTTCTGGATAAGACTGTTCCGTCATTTTCTGGGTGCTGAGCTACATAAATTATTCTTGTCTGTGCTGGTTCGCTGCGATTTGGCGCTTAACGTAATGAGCGCTGCGTTAATGATTGGCGAAGGACTAAAATTATGTTTTTAGTATCGCGTACCTTCAATTCATACGTATTTCTGAACGGTGTCAAAGTGATTGGCGAGCGAGCGAAGCGAGCGAGCAACTCTAAGATGTAGTCTATGGAAATCCTGAATACGTCTTTTTTGAATACGTTCATTTTTTTTTTGAATACGTACGTCGTCGTTTAAACGCGCGCGCATGCCAGAACTTCGCACGCTCGCCTATGGAAATCCTGAATACGTGGTCGTTTAAATACGTGGTCGTTTAAATACGTGGTCGTTTAAAAGCGCGCGCTCATTCCAGAACTTCGCTCGCTCGCCCAACCAATGCAATTGAAAGTGTCAACATTTCTCCAGAAGGAGTACCATTCTTTACCCTTTACCAATTGTTACTTTATCATGAGGAGTACCATTCTTTACCCTTTACCAATCATCATTTCCCCCTTTACATGTCATTACATATTCTACTACTAATAATGAGATGTGAATTCAGATTTGGCAACCTGCAGGAAGAAAACCAATGCAAATTCAAATCAAACGACCCCAATGCAATTGAAAGTGTCAACATTTCCCCAGAACCTCGCTCGCCCAACCAATGCTACACGAGCATTTTCTAGTATACACTAGATATTTCAGAATGAGTAGTCACGTAGTTGTTCTTCAGCCACCCTCAGAGCCACAGCGTGTATTATTACTAAAATTTGCGAATTTTCGCACTGCTAAAACTTTCCTTGTAAATGTTTTCTTGGTAGAATGGAGGCTCATTGTAAGTAGTTTTTATGATGCCATAGAGCCAAGCTCTTCAACACTCAATAAATTCTGTGAGACTCAAGAAAGTAGTGTTATTTTAAGATCTCACTAAGAATACCATGGTATTATCTCAATAAATTTTCATTTCTACCCAATGTAGCTACAAATACTACCAACAGATTGCATGCTAGCTGGGGGTGTCCATATTATGCTGGCACCATTTTAGGCAGATTAAAGCATAGGGTATAATTAAACACGGTTGGTCCATTTTTCTAGTCAAATTATCTATATTTTTTAGAAATAGCTACTTTTGAAACAAATCAATTTAATTCGATGAAAGGTTATGTTGAGGCAGCAGTTGTGCTGCAAGTATAACATTCAAATTGTGTGTGAAAGTAACACAAAAATTTCATTGTACTATTACTATGGCTCACATAATGCTATTGTGTACATGCACCATGAATTGGCATAGTAGAGAGAAATTGAGGCAAAATTGAATGAAAGTATCTCCGACTCAAGTATACCCAAGTAAAGAATTTGAAAAGTCAAAAATTGTCATAATGGACCTTGATAGATTGAAGATAGTATTTAATAGGAGGAATAAAACTTAGTCGCACATGCCAAACTAGATAATTGTCTTGCTGAAGTCTACAGTGAGGATTGTTAAATTTTGTTATATTACTCATTTCTTCTTTTTTCTTCTTTCTTTTACTTTCTTCCTTTTTTTTATATTACAGGTGAGCTAGTTTATTGTTGTTGTAATACTACCCTTTACCAGCATATTTGATAGAAATAGAAGGTTTGCAGATTTTCTTCTTGCCAATAACACTACAATTATTGGTGAGATGATTTTTCAGCAAAATCTGGTAAAGTAGGCTTTGCTTGCATTTTATACACAGATTTAAAATATTAATGAAGTACATCTTAGTGATGTAATATAGTATTTTGTAGAGTATCAGGGTTCATGCCTAATCTTGTTAGAAAACAGAAAGAAGCATTGCACCATTTTATCAGATGTGTCTCAATCAATATGATAAACAGACAGACAATGTGAACAATTGGGAACGTTAATTCAGTTGTCAAGGCTATGACCAAACTTTGATTACTAAATACTATAAAGACTTCAATCAATCAACTTCAACTGATAGAGCACCATGCAGCAATACCCCGGGAAGTAGCAGTGTGGGGACCCTAAGCTTGGCAATGGCTCGCCACATCTGGAGCACTCGCCAGAACTTCCCATTGGGTTCTTAGACAGGTAAATGGAACTAAGGTGAGATAAAATGGAAAAGAGGGATAGTGCAAATGAGAACAAGATCGCAGGTAAAGGGAAATCAAAATGACTGATCACAGCCACTTCAGAATAATTTCCAATTGACAAATTAAATATCTCATTTTGCATTTTCCCTTAACACTGTGACAGTGAGAATGTTTATTATGCAGTGATACACCACATACAGTCACAACCAAAACTACAAACTTTATAAGCAAAATGTTGTGAGATAATATATCCACACTTTATATGAACCTCTTATTATGAAGGTTTAGTTCATGTTAGTTCAGTTTTTCATGGCGTAAATTCCTTGAAATGATCACACTCATTGATAAAAATAAGTTCTAAAAGTAATATAAAACATTTCATAAACCCTGGCTGAATTGTTACAGCATCAAGCAATACTTCATTTGTACCATTAAAGCACCACTGGTGGGAATCCTTAGCAATTCAAAGTGAAGCTGCTGCTCTACATTTTATTGACAGGTGAGTATGGTACATGTATACAGCTTCAAGTATTACTGAGGTAGATATTTAAGACTTGAGGTAAGTTGTGCATTCTCTTTTTAAAAAGTGGAATTAGTTTGTTTCTTTTTTAAATTGAACTTCAGCTATTCGTATGACAAAAATTATAAACTAAGAAAATTTAAGGATGTCATCACAGCATGAATTAAGGGTGTCATCCAACAGTAGATTTGTGATATAAAAGATTCCGGCACTTTAATGGCATTCACATACGTGTATATGTTTGTTGTTGTTTGTGGGAGTTTTGATGGGCCGAGGAAAGTAGAGCCAGTACGGGTCGTCTAATTCTTCGGCTGCCTGCGTACCAGGTAGATTCGCTGCCACCAGGTTCTTCTCCACTCCAGAGTTGGTGCCGGGCCAGGGATTAGCGTCTTACTAGCTAACCCTCACTCGAGTAGCTACCCCAGAGACAGAACTTTAGGTTTTACGCTAAAATCTGATAAAGAGAGAATTGATGTACGCATGCGTGTCCAGATAGTTTATAAGAAGGCCGACGCATACTCAACTTTCAACCAGCCACTATGATTGGTTGCCAACAACAACTAGCCACACCCACTAACCACACACACCCAATCCATCAATTCACACAAGTCAGCCGTAATTACAATCTTTCAGAATCAACTACACTTTCTAAAATGACACTTTCACATTTAGCAACTTCTTCACAGCTAGCCACACCTTCCCGAAAAACAACAAAACAAATAAACTATACCTTTACAGCTGGCCACATATTTAATCACTCATAAGCAACTACATCTACACAAACCCTATCTCATTCCCCATATCTGTCATACTATATTCATCAATTGATCACATCTACTCTGGCAATCGTGTCAACCTGTACCCAATATCACACTCACTTTAATTTTGTTATGTAGGATGACCTGGTACAGCTCCTCCTCCAATTATTCTTCCTGCATCTCTCCCTTTTCTTCTTCATCCTACTCATATTCCTCCACTTCCTCATCCTCTTCCCCTGAAGACTGGTCCAGTTCATTAGGCGTGTCTCCCCCACACTCCTCCAGCACCTGACTGTCCTCCTCTCTCTTTCCCTCCTCCTCCTCCTCCTCCTCCTCCACAGGTTGCTGGATGATGGCAGAATGTTCTTCCAGGAACTGAAAGGTCTTTGAATGCCAGAAAGTAGACTTGGTCCCACCTACATTCTCCTCACGACTTGTAATGTACTTGACAAGAGAATAAGAGTACTAATACAACAACAACAACAACAACAACAACAACAATATGGGGCCGGATCTCCACTGGAAAGATGAAGATCAAGACCAAGACTGAACAGATAGATATTCAGTTTTTCTTTATGTATATAGATGTATGTTATTTATGGTTTCACGTAGTTTAGTAGGTGTGTCACGAGTATATTATTATTTTTAGCGTATAAGTTGTGCCCCGGGTGTGTCCGGATGTATGTATCATTGTGTTTGCGCATAGTAATATTATAGCATAAACTGTGTTGTTATTGTTGTGAATTTTTAAACTATTGTTTTAGTTGGACAAGAAGAATTGTCGAGGAGAGACAAAGTTTCTTGTGGCAGTAATCAATAATGATGTGGGTATGGTCAAGAAACTCATAAAAAAGGTAAAAAAAGATGCAAAAGTGGTAGGAGAATTGGTACAAAAATGGTATAAATTTTGATGTTATAGTGCTTTTCAAAGTTTATTCCATAATTGTGACTTTGGAGATTATGATCATGATGAACATGGTGTTACCTAATCTATGTTATCTTATCTATGTATAGTTTCAGAAAGGAGATGATTGGTTGTAAAATTAGCTATATATACATATATATATATAGCTTATACCCCGCCACACAGCAGTTAGGTGTGCAGTAGCATGAGGTAGTTTACCACACCTGCTACCCATTATCTCTGTCTTTTCTGTGTATTTTCTTTCACTTCATTGTACTAGCTAGTTCAGTCAGCTTTTTCTAACCTCCTTCTATTTTTATTGACCCTTGCATTCTCCTGCTTCTCTGCCTCTCTGTATACCCATTGTGGTTACCTCTCTCATTATGGTTAGCTATTGTAGATGACACTCTTTCCCAACTCAGTTCAGTGACCCAGTGTTCAATATTAGTGATTTAACTTGGAATTATATGAATAAAAATTGCATTTAAACATGTGTAAACAACTCAATCACTACTTACAATACAAAAATAACTCAGTATTGTCAATAACATGATGTGCAGGAAATAAAATAATTCAGCATTTCTCTTAAAACTGCAAACACATAAATTAATATTAATTGTGATAAATACAAGTATAAATAATATGTGATAACATAACTGAAGGTTTTCATATTAATTAAAAACAAACAGTATAGTGTGTTATATGTATACAATGGTGTAGTAGTTACATTTTCTTTCTCAATATTTCACTATTCTTTGGTTCTGATAGTCACACACATAAATGTGACCATCTCTGTCACTAGTTGCTCCATAACCTGTGCTAATATCTTGTAGTGTAGCCACTCGAGAGTGATTAGAAGTGTTGAATATTACTACCTGGTTTTCAGTAACCACTGAGAGTCCATCTGCAGTAACTGCAATTCCTATAGGATTGGTGAACTGACCACTACCATACTGATGTAGATACTGACCTTCATGGTTGTATACAGTTATTACATGGCTATTATAGTTTGATACATGTATATTTCCGGTAGTATCCATAGCAACACCCCATGGTCTATTCATGTTGCCTTGTATGTGACGTATGAATGTCCCGTCAGTTTTGAACACAGACACACGATTATTAGAATTCTCGGCCACATATAATTCTCCATCTGAACTTATATAGAGTCCTCTTGGATGCTGAAGCTGACCATTAGCAGTTCCTCTGGATCCAATAGTAGCCACATACTTTCCCTCTGTAGTTAGTTTGTATATGCAGCCATTGTTATTGTGACATATGTACAGGAAATTGTCTTGAGTTGCTATACCAAATGATTGGCCGTTAAGTTGTACCTCTTCAGATGGACAAGTAATAGGGTCTAATAGAGTCCCACTGTCTTTATCTGCCACAATGATGTGGGGGCGATTGGACACTATAAACAGTTTATTTCCACTCACAGTGACATCACAGGGATAGTAGGTTGTATTGATTTGACTAATGAGGCTCAAGTTGTTATAATTCCTTTTTGTTCTAACATAAACTATAAATGGACTCGACTGAATGCTCTCATTTCCTATCTTTATATCGAGACTGTGTTCTCCAGTATTCTGAGGAGTGACAGTAACAGAGTATGTTCCATCATTGTTGTCTTCAGCTGTAAATGTAGAGGCCTCTCCTCCAGAGTCTAATGGTGTTAGATATGCCACAACATACTCTCCTCCATTCTTGTATGGCTTCCCATCTTTATCTTTAGAGCAGACGTTCAAGACGTTCTTCTCTCCTTGCATCATTACAGAGGAATACGAAGAAACAGTACCATTTCTAGCACAAGAACCTCCTGTAACTTCTCCAAAGCTTTCAATGTCTGCCATAACAGTAGTAGTAGTAAAAGATGTAGAAATGGAGTCAGTTTTGCAGAGCTTCAAAGGGAAAGAGTCAAACTGGGTTTTTATTTCAGTCAAACCAGTTTCCATGGCAGCTTGAGCAGAGAGTAATTCAACTGAACTATACATGATTAGAGCTTCAGAAATTTGTTTGCTTACTTGTTGAAGGCTGACTTGTGAACGAGTCATGGATTCCTGTTGAATCTTTAAAGCAGTTTCCTTCTGGAAATTCACTTCTCTGTTTTTTGCTAGCAAAGTTTTCTCTCGAGTTTCAATGGCTTCACGAATTTTTTTGAATTCAGATTTGATGAGTTCATCAACGGAAGCTTTCTTTTCCTGGACCAGAGCAATCATTTTGTCTGCTTCAGAGGCAGAAGTCTTGAGCTGATCAGCAGCTGATGTAGCTTGCGACAGTAGAGATTTGAGTTGTTGTTTTCCCTTCTCTGCCACTTGCTCTACTCTGTCATACTTGTGGTTGTTATGCTTGAGAATAATACAATCTCTGCAAACTAACTGTTTGCATGTCTCACAGTAAAACTTGAGTACCTCGTCACTGTGTAGCTGGCAACTGGCAGTCTTGTGAGGAATGCTGTCTAGCAAGGTCTTTGTATTCACTCTCTCCTTTCCGAGCTCCACAAGTTTGTGCGAGTGTTTGTCTCTGTGTCGAGTGTGGTCTTGCGTACACTTGCTACACAGAAACTTGCAGCAGTTACAGCAGAATGTAGTAGCATTACTTTCATTGCTATCCAAGCAACGATCACAGGCAATGTCAGAGCTAGTATCAATCTTGAGTGCATATTCAGCTACTTCCACCTCGTGTTGTTTGTGAAGATCTTTAGGCAGTGCAGACAAGCCACCTTCAGGAAGTTTGAAGGTTTTCTTACAGGTAGGGCAACTTTTTGTTTTGCTTGTCAAGCATTTGAAACAGAAGGAATGTAAGCAAGGAAGGAGCCGAGGATCAGTGAAGAACTTAGAGCACAGCTTGCAGGTAACTTGAGAAGAAATGGACTGGTACTTTGAATTAGATGATGAACGAGGTTGCTTAGATTTCTTAGCAGATGCTGGATTCATCTTGGCAGACTCTAACAAAAAAATTTTTTACAAAGCATTCAACCAGAAATTCAGGTTGCTACTCTACATATTGTTTTGTTGGTAAAAAAGTATCTGATTAGAATAACCTAAAACTTACCAAGTTTCAATCAATAGCTGTGTTATTTTTTCCAAGTCACGCTGTATTTTTAAGAGTGCTCTAATAGAGGTCTTGCATCTGACGTCACGCACTTCCGGTTATGCAGGAAGGTCGTCACGCTGGAGGGCAAGGTGTAGTAAAACAGTGTCAAGTAAATTTGGGTATCCCCAAATATGGGTGTCCTGGTCGATTTTTTAAACGACGCACCCTTTGAGGACTTAGATAAACTAGCAACGTTTATTAAAGGTCAAAGTTCATTGTGAACCAGATAGTTGAATCATTTGCGCATGCGCGATGACAATTTTTTTTTTTTTTTTTTTGGGCTTCCCGCGGTGAAATGCTTGCTACCATGCTGTCTTCAAAGTTTCTACTTCTATGGCTTCTTGTGACTGTTCCCATACAGGATTCCTTGTGCTTTTCAGCACAATCTGGGAATTCTTTGTTTCCAGATCCAGGGGTGAATGCTGGGTCTTTTACTGTTCCAGATCACTTTCCTGATCCTGAACTGTTTTTGGAGTTTCTTTCCTCTTATAGCGATTGTTTCATCTTGATGCTTAGAGTTCTACTGTTATTAACTGCAATTTTTTTGACAAGGTAAGGAATAATGGTGTATGTATTAGAAGAAGAGGTTAATACACTTTCTTATTAGTTCACTATCTTGAAAATAACACCATTTAAAAAACTACAATGACTGACATATAAATTAAACAAATTTATCTTAAACATTTCATTGTTCCAGAGATAATACCCAACAGTCATCCACAAAATTATCTAAAAGTCGTCAATATCTTATGGTAAGTACAATACGAATAAAACAACAACATAACAACAACATATTGATTTATTGTACATGATTAGGGTGGAGGATTGGAAAAGTTATGTTATGATAATGCTCCAGTCATAGCTATCTGCAAGTCTATCCATGGACGTAGTAATTTCTGAGGTTGCAAAATCAGTGGTCCATCCATGTGGTCTAACAGAGATTCCTTCACTCACTTCCATTACCAAAGCCATAAGTCTGCTATGTAAACAAACAGAAGTAAGTGTGAAAAATTTTATATACATAAAATTTCCAATGGGATTGATGGACTATAATGGATTAAAACAACTTCAGTGGTATCATTACGACTTAAAACATAACAGCAACATAGGTAAGATTATGACTTGGTTAACCGAAACTGGTGACTTATATGGAATTAATACTAAAATAATTATGGAGTTCTTTAGCCAATCTAGCTCGAATCATGAAACAAAGCTGATAAATTTAACTAGAGATAATTGGATAACTGAAAATGAAATAAATGAATTGTTCACTCTTTTGAATCAGCAGTATGAAGATATTATGTGCGTAGTATGTATCCCAGATAAATGCATAAGAGATTTCTTGATATCGAAAAGCAAAGTGTTTCAGAATGGAAAGGTTATTTTGGCTCTTAATGTAGGACAAGACCATAGCAGTAAGTCCATTTTTATTTCTGATGGAATAAAGTAAGGAAATCATTGGACATTATTGGCACTTAATACTGAAACAAAACTAGCGTATTACAGTGATTCACTGAGCTGGGATATTCCATCTAACTTAACACACATGGTTGAACCATTATTAGGTAAATTAGGAATAGAACTAAAGTTATACAATATTATAAACTTGCAATCCAATGAGAAGAAAGATCCGACAAACGTGTGTCCATTTTATCCCACCCAAACTTGCTCTAATGTTTGTGGTGTCATAGTGCTTTGTATGGCAGCTGTGATGTGCTGTAATTGGGAGAACTGGTACAGCTGGAATGAAAAGACTTCTCCCCAATGTTTAGTTAAACCCTTTATGCACAGTACTCAGTTGAGACTTAGTGTAATTTCTTGGATTATTGAACGTAAAATACATACCAGCTCAATAATTCACGATTTTAAAAAGCGGCAAGAAATTAATGATGAAATATGTACAGCTGAGTACAACAGTGAGAATGGAAGCATAGATGACATAACTGCTCATAATAATTACATAGCAGCAGTACTGCCTAGTAATTACGCATACAAGTTTGTTGAAATAGATTACTGCAATACTCGAACCTATAACTTCAAATGTACCTTCAAAATACAATTAGAAAATGAACAAGAAGCAAGAGAATGGGTGCAATAATACAATCAAGTGACACAGGAGACCATGGTGTTTCAGCGCAGCAAAAATAGATTAGGAAAGCGAGTATGCAGGAAACTATATTTACGATGCCACCATAACCAACGAAAAAAAGAAATAACTAATTTGAGCTTGAAGACAACACACCGTTTACATAATCTTAAGAATAATAATTGTCCTGCACAAATAAGTATTACTATATTAGCACCTCATCAACGTCATCGAGGATACTTAGTTGAGGTCATCCTACAACATAATCATAATCACACCTTTAATGTAGCTGATGCTCTGAGATTCAGGCCTATATCGGACGAAACCAAATCCAAGTATTATGATTTATTTAAACAAGGTCACTCTCCAAGTAGTGCACACCTTGAATATGAAACGAATTTAATGTACCAACAAAACGCTCAGCTTTTAGCAGACCGAAATGTAAACCCTAATGATATCTATAATCATTCAATAAATGGAGGAAAAATAACTTGGGAGTCCGCACTGGAAAAGAACTCTTCGCTGATCTAGAAGCACGGATAAATAAATATAACGAAACTAACAAAGATCTTGGTGGTAAAGCTTCAGTACAACGATTTAATAATAGTGAAGGAAAACATGACCATCCTTTAATTTTAGCTATATGTACTCCTTTAATGTCTCGAGTTCACAAACACATACAACAAGCTGGGGAACTCGTATTTATTGATTCATCGTCCTCTTTTGATGACTATAATAATCCTATGTTTGTCATTTCAACTTCCTCTGCTGCTGGTGGGCTACCTCTAGGAGTGGTGGTTACATCAGGGGAGAGTACATCAATAATTAATTCTGCTATGACTCATTTAAAATATTTATTTCCTACATATAGTTTTTATCGTAAAGGTAGTCCAGGCAACATAATTACTGATGACTCCCAAGCTGAACGAAGCGGTTTGAAAAAGACATGGCCCAGTGCATCACTGTACTTATGTGTATTTCACTTTCTACAAACCATGTGGAGATGGTTAGTTCATAGCAGCAATGAAATTCAGTCTCAGCATCGTCAACATTTGATGCAATTAATAAGAAAGATGGTGTATGCTAAAACTGAATACATCCTCAATAATAAATAGAAAGATCTAAAACAAGATTTAATATCCAAGCAGTATATAAATTTTAATGAGCATGTGAATACTTATTGGGAGAGACGACAAGAGTGGGCCATATGTTATAGAGACAACACCAGTACTAGAGGAATAAATACAAATAATTATGCAGAGGCCGGAATACGGATTTTAAAAGACATAGTATTTCAAAGAATCAAAGCCTACAATTTGGTCCAAATTTTTGAATTTATAACTGTAACTTTTGAAATGTACTATGAACGAAGATTGCTATCAGTGGCATATAATAGAATGGACAGATACATTTCACTTCGTCACAAAGGACTGGGAGCATACCAGGTAAATAATACGGATATAACTAAACACGATCGTAATAATTTGTTATACTTAGTTAAGAGTAATCACAGCGATCGAGAATATATCATAGATACTGAGAATTGGACATGTACATGCAGTGTTGGACTTACTGGCTTTCCTACAGGAGAGCCTTGTAAGCATCAGCATGCCGTAGCTAATAAATATAAACTGACTTCGCCTCATTTAATTCCTTTTTTTAATGCAAGGGGCAGATATTTGCATGCTGTGATAGCTTTAGGTGAAGACAGAGCAGGTACCCAAGCATTCTACGAAAGTTTAAAAACCAGTATGGCAGTAACAGACTCTGAAATGATGTCTACTAATAGTACAGAAATATGTGAGCCAAATGCTCCTATCTCTCCTAACAGTGACAGTGAATATGATTCTGCTGAAGATAATTTAGATACTTTAATTAATATACTACAGAAAGACACCAATGAGGGAGATGAGCTTATGCAAAATGTGTCACAGCTATGTTGCTCATTTGTGGATGATGTATGCAAGCGAATAAAGCAAATGGACACACAATATTTACATGGGCTAAAAAAGTTTTTTACAGTTTATTTGGACACTATTTCTGGCACTGAACCAGAATTATCAGCAACTCCGAAATTAAGCAGTCTATTACATACTTACTTCAAAAAAAAATAATGAAATAATACCAGTAGCTGGAAGAAGAATAAACGTCCAGCCTACAGCAATTTCCCGTCGCCGAGAAGGAGCTCCTCGAGGGAATAAGAAGGCAGTGAGTGGACGGCCAGTGAAGAGACCACACCCAGAATCAGATTGTGCTGTACAACAAAAGCGTGGCAGAAAAGAACATATAAAGCGAAAGCACAATCTGCGAAAAAATGAACTAAATAATCAAGCAAATCAATTTAAACATGGTCGTGGTCATTACGACTCACACCACAATTTGTAACATTGTTTTTTTTTAAAACTAATTAATAATCATTATCACCTACAGTACATTAATTCATAAAGATCCACTGTGTTTTGGCTTTATAACTTTCACTTATCATGGCTTAAATATTCTAAACCTCACGCTACACACATACATACACTTTAGCTATACCCATGTCTTATTGTATTACACACAAAATTCGGCACTATTTGGAATCTGAAGACACTTCTGTGTATTAAATCAGCAAATCACAAGCACATCAGTTTTAGAACAGAAATTTGTCATTACATGTGTACCACATGGTCTCAATGTATGTTGCTGCCAATGTTCACTCACTACTACTAAAATACACATACAACAACACACCCATACACATGCGTACTACACAGATGCTAGCAAATTCTTATAGCTGCATACTGTTTTACTTTTTGAATGGAAGCTCTACATTATTGGCGAGCGAACGAAGTGAGCGAGACACTCTCGAGCCAAGATCAAGGCAAAATTTGGTATAATATGTTATATATATATGGCTTTGGTACGTCGCCTCTCTTTACGTAAATAGGGCGGAGCTTCGTACGATCAGTACCATTTTTCACAAGGTTTCTTAAAACGTTTTTTAGCTGTTGATTTCGTTTCATGGCACGCAGGAATATTCTAAGCCTATATATACATAAGCTCGCTAGAAAATATAAATACAGCTTTTGGTGTCAATAGGCTTCATGCTACTAGGGGTGTATTCAAAGCACACAGTGTGGCGAGTGAGCTAGCCCAGTATACAAAAACGTCCTGTACCATATATTTTTGTCAATAAATGTTTTGTCAATAAATGGTAAAGTATTGTCAATTTAGCGATGGGTTTTTTTGTTGTTTTTTTCCCAATTCTTTTTTTTTTTATATAGCTGGGCTAACTTACTCGCCACACTGTGTGCTTTGAGCGCACCCCTAGTTATTATTAGCATTATTAAGGTGCAAGGCTAGTCATTGTGCTTACCACTTAGGAAGGGTTAAACGATATGTGTGTGTCATGGAAACCTTTTTTATATAATGACTAAGAATCAAAAATAAGAATTTATGTATAGATATACATGTGAAGCAAGTAAAAATGACAAAGATTGTGAGTTTCAGCCAGAACGGACACTAGCTCAAAACTTAATGCTACAGCTACACTAGCAAAAAACAACAGCAACAAAAAAACAAAAAAAAACAAAAAAAAAAAACAACAACAACAAACACACTTTATAATCAGGATTTTTGACTAGGGGGAGAGGGGAGGAGGGAGAACATCAGTGTCACCAGTCGGTGAGTTTAGTAGATGTGCATATATTCTGAACTTAAAAAAAAAGAAGAAGGTATAAAACACTGTGGGAGGAGAAAAAACAACAACCTAAAGTATAAATTAGCGAGCGAGCGAGTCACTCTTGGGTCTAAATCAAATCTTAAAGCACAGAGTGGTGAGAGAGCCAGCCCAGCTATACTACAAACTGGTAGCTAAATTTTCAAAATATTTACGGCACCCGAAGTTATAACTTGAAACACCTAATGATACTTTACCTTTTATGTGCCAGTGGTGACTGACATGACTGCACTTAATTAATTATTTATGTTTCATGTAACGTTCCCATTCAATACATTTCCTGCTTAGAGCACTATTAATTCCTCCACTGTTGTGGTATTACCATACATTTTGCATTGAAAAAGACGCTGCTATAGTATAATAATAATAAAATAATAAATAAATAAATAAATACACAAACAGTTGACAGTTAGACAGGCTCAAGATCAGCCAGTTTTGCAAGGTCTAAGAGTCTTTCACTAAAAGGTCGTCATAATTCTATCAAATTTTCACACTCCAGATAGTTCCTTGTTTGCTTGCCAACATTAATAAGTGTTATTACAAGACAAATGAAACTAAGAGACTCACTGAATTGTTCATGAGTGCCTTGAGGCACAGCACACAGATGTGAATGTCTGAGGACTCCGTGGTGGCCCGTGCCTGAGGCTGATGACCAGTTGAGGACTTGGGCTTAGTGACTAGAGGAATCATGGCGTCACTACTCCGGAGTCTTTGTAGCACTCACATAAAAGAAACACACTAGCACATACTCACACGATAAAAATAAATAAATAACAAGCTATTATTATGAGACTCTGAAGCCTAGAAATACATTATGATATGCCACGAACTGGTGACAGGTAAGCATATATATGTTCTTTACATTACCTTGTGGTTGGTGTTGTAGGAAGCTCCCTCAGTTGTCACTCGACCTCCCTATGTTTGCACTTGTGACATATCATATACACATCTTTTTCAACGCGTTTTCACGGTGTTCTGTAACTTTCTTTGTATTCATGATTACATAATAGGACACCTGGACTTTCAACCGCAAGGAGGGGATTCCTACAGTGGATATTCTATAGGAATCTTTATGATGCCATGGGCTACAGGACTATCCCATAATACACACAGTACTGTACCATAAGGTTGGGCGATATACCGGTATATAGTCATGATCGCGGTATCTGTCAATAACCGTCTGGCGGAATCGTGTTGGCTAGCAATATTGAAATATTGAAAATCTAGAAAAACCGCCGAAACTTACCTGCGCGCGCATAATGCGCGGGAAGCGACGCGCAAACAATAGTCGAGCAGCTGTATTTTTATTCTCTTGCAAGAAGTAAGTACGGCAGACCCTGCGACGAGAGTACGGGAGCTACACAAGAAGCCTGGAAGCAAGAGTCAAGTGTGGAACTATTTTGGCTTGGAGAAAAAGGATGGAGAGTTTCAGAAGGAGACTGCAATTTGTCGCACTTGTTATCGAAGAGTGGCAACCAAGAATGGGAACACTAGTAACTTGCTTGCACATTTGCGCACTACCCATAGCAATCTTCACTTGCATTTAAAGGAGGCTATGATGAAAGAATCGCTAGCAACACTAGGAGCATCCAACTTCAAGGAAGAGGCCTGCTGATCAACTGTCACTTGCAGAGTCAGTGGATAGAGTACAGAGGTATGAACGAATTTGAAGCCAGACAAGGTTGAAATGCTAACCTTTCTTTCGAAAACTTGTAATTGGACCCATAATTCTCCATTTTTTCCTCATAATTCAAAGTTTCAATAATTTCTTTTCCCATCCTTCAAAGTTTCCGTAATTTTTTTCTTTTCCCCCTCATCATTCAAATTTTTAATGATCTTTTTTTATAATTTTTTTCCTCATCATTCACAGTTTGGCTTGCCATTAGATGCTATCATCATTAAAAATTCTTGCTGTTAATTTTTTTCCTAAATAATTAATAATATAAAAATATTCAATATATAGTCATATCACAATATTGTCCTGCCAAAATATCGTGATACAATATACCCCAATATCGCCCAACCTTACTGTACCATGCCAGCATAGACTGACAGGAGACTATATACTAGTATAATAAGATACACCACAAAGTCACAGTCTTCACTCACCTGACTTCCAACTGGTATCTGAACATCATGTAGCTCACTAGCTCTCGGAGACCACTCCCCTCACTCAGAAAATGTTTCACCCAGCTATATCCCACACAAACAACAAAACAACAACAACCATGACTGCAATATAATGAAAGATCCATCCCAGGTAAGGTTGTTCTGCATGTTCCAACACAACTGGAACCTTACAGTAATACCAAGGAATGCCTTTGAGTGATCTCTTTTTAAAACACATCAGACAATTGTCTCTGAACAAACACACACATATACATAATACAAATCCTATGGAAATAGTGCAGCTGGAATTCCTACTAATTTACTATAATAAATGTCAGCAGAATCCTATACTCTCATTCTGACTATAGCAGTATTACAAATGCTGGCTGAAGCAAAGAAATGACTCGTACAAAAAAGTGTGCAACGTAAGAGTGGAACTCCTGCAACTATATTTAGAGAGGAACAACAACCTTACTAACATTTCTCATTTCAGTGGGTGTGTCTTTGATGTGGGGTCAAAATACTTTTATCATATCACTATGCAACAATTCTCTAATAATGGCTTATTTTCTTAAGGAGTACCTAAACTGCAGGTAGACAATTCATGGAAAGGAGCTGGGCAAGGGTTAGATAAGGGTATATAACATGCATAGTAATTTTATGCCACAAGCTACCAATACACACACACACACACACACAAACGCATCATGCTATCAGGTTAACTTACGTTCCAGCTATGGTCAAAGTACCGACTCCCCTCCACTTCCCTTCACTATTCTCCACAACAGCTCAAATAAAATTGGGATAAGTTGGACACGACTTCGCTGTCAGTGTCTTGACGAGAAAAAAAAGCAACATAAGGTTCAAAGTATAAAATATCTTGTACTTTGTACCTAAGTATTTCCAGAATTTTTTCTAAGTTCTCAAAGGGTGCGTCGTTTAAAAAATCGCCTACGGGTATGCTCTAATAAGCTATAGCTCTACTGGTGATGGTACACACCCAAGGTGGGCCTGTGGTTGTTGTGGTTTTGGTTAGAATGTGTGTGCAGGTGTTGCCACAGGAAACCTCTTAGAATTCATCTGCTCCCAAGAGCCAGGTGAGGACCAGAGTGTTCATGTGAAATATAATTATCCTATTGCTCTCCCAATAATCCCAACATTAACATTAACTTCTTAGGATAACTGTTATTTGCTGATTTTATGATGTGCTCCGAAATATTGTGAGTAGACACGTTGAAGTTAGTAGCAAAGAAGAATTATACCCTACAAATGTTACAAGGCAAGACCACAATAAATATTTTGATGTGCGAACAGTGATATCTGGCTCTTTTTGTTCCCTGCACATTTAAATACCAGCAACTTTAATAGCTAGTTTTAAAATGCATGGAAAAAAATTGCTCAAATAAAAGCATTAAGCTATTTTTTTTAAAACAAAGTTTTATTATAGGGTGCATTTGTGAACATGAGGGACAATTGTTGGTAGACACTCATTAAGAGTTCTGCAACTATACGCAGTGACAACTGGTCAAGATTGGAGCATGGATAGATAATCCTGTTGACACCAACTACATAGTGTGCAGAATATTAGTTCCCTCCACCAAGACAACAGATTTAGAATGGAAGTAATGAGAAATTTAATGAAGCTGGAGTGGGGGAAGGGTGGGGGCAGAGGGCATGGGGTCAAGAGCTGTCAAAATGATTGTCACACTAACTTAAATGGGTAACCAACCACATATCATCTGCATATGGTACTGGATACCATGCTTTACTGATCCATGAATATGTACTACTCTAGTGTTGTTCGTTTTTGAAGGTCTGCAATTGTAGATTATATGGTCCATTCTAAAAACATTGCGAGTACATTCAGTAGGGAAACATGAATACTCAAATATCAAAGTTAGTAGCTAAGAAGAATTGTACCTCACAAAGGTTACAAGGCAAAAGCAATAATGAATATTGCTGACATGTCTCTGATGTAAGAAAGTTGAAATATTAATTAGATTGTAGTCCAGTCATTCTACTAAGAAAAGGGGGTCAACCTTAAACAAATTGCAACACAAATGATTCCAACTCTTTCTAGTACAGAAAAATGTACTCTTTAACATACTAAAAGTCCTAAGGAATCCCACGGGGGGAAAGTATGAAAAAATTCAATCAACCGAAAGCACTTTTTTTTAAACCAAAACTAACTATTATTGGCTATTAATAATTATAATGACAATAGAAAGTAGTATTCGCGTATACATTTCTATTATATTTCATTTTATTTTAATTGAAAAGCAGCTGATTGGCAATAAATATTAATGATGCAAGGCAAGGCAAAAACAACAAACAAACAAAGATAAAACAACAGTAATGCAAAATTTCTTAATCAGTATCATCATCATCAGTTTCATCAAAATAACACTTGTCAGCATTTGTTCACCCAGATTCCATGATGCAGTTGCCACATGCAGGAGAGCATTTCACATTATGCTTCCGACATGTGCATCGTAAAGTGCTGCAGTCTGTGTGGCAGTTGCATCGGATGATTTTTAAGAGCTCGTCCGGAGCTGGGGGTAAATCAGTGTGTACTGGCATCAGTCCTCCATCTCGCTTTTCCCAGCTCCATTCTAGCGGATCAAGGTCAAAACCTTTCTACTGCTGTACCTGAAGGTAAACACGAAAACTGTGGCACTTTCAGCAGCTGAAGATGGTGGCAAAGTTTGAGGATGGACATGGGAAACACTTGTAGCTACCTTTTCACAAAAACGCTTGTAGCGTAGAACATCTAGTCGTTCATTTTGCTTTCCATTGTACAAACTAACAAGCACTTCCTCTCCTGCTGCAGCTATGTCCATGTGGGTAGATGACTCGGCATTAAATACCTTGGCCTTTTCTCGGAAATGATGGCTTGACTTGAACTTCTTGAGGGACGCACCCTTACCGATGCCGTATAAATGGGAAGTAGTGTCACACCCAAGTATTGCATGAAGAAAAAGAACATTAGTGCAGATTTCAGACCCCAATGCCTGCTTCACAGCCTTGATATCCCACACCCTGGGATTTTTGGTAGTTTTCTTAGGCTCTGGTCGGAAAAGTATGTCATGTAAGTCTAGGCTAGCATGACAGCATAGCAAAATCAGAAGATCTGTATCATCGCCAACAAGTACTGTGTCGTCAGTAGTTGAAGATGACTCCACAGCTTTCTGCACTATAAGCAAGTCAGCATCCCTTGATGCATGATACACAGCACACATCTTCTCTAAGTAGCCACTGAAGCATGTTGATGAACTGTTGCTTGTTGCTACTATTTGCAAGAAAAATTTCTTGAGTTGCATTTCTTCAGTGAATACCACATTCACACCAACTTGGCCTTTGGTTCGTCTCAAATGCATTATGTCCTTTGTAGATGATTCACCATAGCCATCAAAGACAATAATGGAACTCCCATACTTCTTTGCCACATAATCTGAGTACACTGTGCATATAATATATATCATGATAAGTGGCTCCACGCGTCCATGGAATGCGCTGAATGAGGGCACCACCATCTAGCACATACTGGACATCATCGAGAACTGCAGGAGTAGTTGGTGATACAAGGTCCCAAATGGCATTGGCTAACACTGGCTTCTGAGGCTCCCGGAGCAAAAGTGATGCATCAAAGAGAGCTGGTGGGTGACCACAAAGCTCATACTTGAAGATATCCTGCTGACTTTCAGTTACCTTGGCAGCAATTGTTAGTCGCTGGAAAAGGAGTTGAGGGTCTATCTGAACAGCAGCACCATCAATTCTCACTACACACTTTGTGTCCAGCGTGAAAACCTGGTTTTTCCTCTTGAAAGTGTAGTCTGCTGCAGATATCCCTTCCATGCTAGCTAGAATTGTGTTACCCACGTCTTTAGCTGTGTCAACATTGACTGAGCTGCTGGCATGTACCCCAGTGGAAATGCTATGCAGATGGTCCTCAGAAGTGAATCGGTTTCTCTCATGTAAATACTTCAGAAGTGTCTGAGTATCATTCCAATCACGATCTTGCCTTGCTTTGGTCATGTCCTTGTTCTGCTCACTTGTACTGTATGATACTCCAGTCAACTCAAGCATGACTCTGTTGATTTCAGCACAAGCTGGCATAGACAGTAACCAAATCAATCGCTGTTGTTCAGTCATTCCTCGTCCTCTTGTGAGACCACCACTTGTTTTCATCTCCTCATTAGTACCTATTCTATAACAAGGACTGAAGAAAGACCAGCCCAGTAACGATCAGTTCTTCTGACCACATGCAAACCTGCTTGGAAATGATGGTACACTTCTGGTTGTTCATCCTGAAGGTGAGACATCCGCTGCAAATATATAAGGGCAGATTTTGTGTAATTATTGTGCCCAGAGGCTGCCAAGTATGGAAGCATTTCTGAAACAGCTTGCAAATGCAGATTCCAGTTGCCGGTGCGCTCAGCTCAGCTATAACTATTTTTAAAATAGCTAATGGCTATAAATATCATGCACGTTATTAAAAATAGAAAAAATAATACTTTCCCCCCATGGGATTCCTTAGGACTTTTAGTATGTTATAGAGTACATTTTTCTGTATTAGAAACAGTTGGAATCGTTTGTGTTGCAATTTGTTTAAGGTCAAATCATAAAATGACTGGACTATTGCTGTAAAGTGGCAGGGAGAAGAGTGAAGTCAACACCGGTAATGTGACTAAAAATATGAGAAAAGCTTTCAAGCTAACCACAATAAATTTAATAAAATAAAATGATATGATAGCCTAGCCCATTCCTAAATACATGACATTATTACATACTTGTGTAGATGAATTGTTTCTCGAATGTGACATTGTAAAGTATATATTTGGATTATGAATTGTTGACACCTAGAATACTGACAGCTTTGCAAAACCAGTGTGGAAGTGAAAGTCTCATAGTCCAAGTAAGCTGAATTAAGAATACTGATACATAACACATCAAGATCTGGGATGTTGGGTCATATAGGAACTACACCACAAAGGCCACTACAGCCATGGCTGTTCAGGATTTTCTAGCTAAGGAGTGTGGCCAACAAGTCTATAATGACTACACTGAATTTGTGGTCATTCTTGCAGGTGGCCTTTCCTTCATTACTGGGGCATTAATGGTGTTGTGTTTTGTTACATGTATTAGGCAAAACTGAGTTTTATTCTGCACTTTGATGGAGCCATTTGCATTATAAATATAGCAATGTCAAATAGACTATAGGTAATTGTAACAACTATTGTAATCATTGAATAATGCCTTGAATGTTAGACATTATTAAATACAAAAAATAAATCTTATGGTTTTGCAACACCTCTGCTAATTTTCCATCGTATCTTCTGCAACTTATCAATAATATTGTAGCTCTTTCACCCAGAACTAAAGGCTGGTCACATATCTTTTTTAAGCTGATACAGCTACCAATGCTACAGGTGAGAGAAGTGTTCTGAGGCTACGACAAATCAAAACCTATTCATATTCAACAATGGCAGAGCCGATGTAAAATATTTTAATATCAATTCTTGTACATAAGAATTATGACAAATGCACTGGATCTTAGCTTCACTACCCTTGAGATAGCTCACCTACATCTCACAGTGTTATTACACTCTGTATTTCTGTATTGCACAAGCTGATCAGTATCCTCAATAACAACCAACCAGTCTAGCTTGCCAATTTCTGGTTTGTTACACTACCTTTATCTACAAAACCTACCCAGCCTGATCAGAGCAGCTGCTTTAGGGGTGAGAGAACCCCAATGATCTAACATTCAGAGTGTTTTAGCCTACATCACCCCATCAATTATATAACTTTAATGTAAACTAATGAACTACTTACTACACTCTGGCAGAGTGATGTGGCCAGATATGCCACTCTTGGGTTTTATATAGTTTCCCTGGCCTGTGTGTGGCTCATAAATTAGCATGCACATATCACACTCAACTCAAGTTATAGTATATACATTTTATAATACATACATGCTCATATAATTATATCTCCTTACACTTTTAGGCTCCATGATTTCATGTCCTTGCATGTTTTGTGCAGCTCTGGTTGGATTCTTTATAGTCCTTTCAAAATAGAAGTTAAGATGGGGGATGTCAGGGTCTATGAGAAACCACGGCCAGGGAATTAGCTCAGGGTGATTCTGAATACAATACCTTGATAAGGAAGCTAATGATGGGACTCTTCCCTTCGTTGGAATAGACTTGGGTCCCATCTTTCCTCTCAGAAGACTTCTATAGTCATGAGGTGTTATGCAATAAAAACCACTAATCTCAAGGTCTCGAATAGTTTTACGTTGTCGAGACTTCGATCTAGGGATGTTATCATTACATCATTAATTAAAAGTTAAAATACATTTGCATGACAATTATTATAAACTTACTTAGACTTATAACAAGACCTTTTTCTTTCTTTAAATTTGTTAAAGAAGATGCACTAGTTGGATCAGTTTCTGGTTCAGTCGATGTTGGGTCGCTTTTAAAAAATGACAAAGAATCTTCATAATCATAGTCATTATCATCATCCTCAAGTACGTCATTGTATAAATCATAGTCATATTTTCTTAGTCCCAATTGTCTCAAAATATAGTCCATTGTGTCATAATTGTCATAATCATCATTGTGTTCATAGTCTTCATAAAGCATTGAGTTCTCTCCTGGCCATAAACTGGCTCACTGGTATCAACTGCAATTTTAAAACAAAGTAAAAGAAATTCAGTAATGAATTCTTGTAGTATAGGTTAGATTTGGGTCAGACTTTGTCTTCTATCTTGATATTGTATGGAGAACTATAAGTTGTACTTTAGACCCGTAACTAAAATTGGCACTACACTACTCTATAAGAGGCAAATATACTTGAGTCAGTGTGCTGGTAAGCAACTTAGGCTTTAAAAAAGGTAAAAGTGAGAAGTACAGATTATGCTAATAAATGAATGTAGCTCATACTATACATACTCTCCATGGATCAATAGCTACTCATGAAAAGGATAGAAATTGAATAATAAATTTTCCAGACTGAAATAGTAATGGTCTTCCTAAATGTTAAAATAATTCTATGGCCACATAGCTAAAAAAACAAAAACAAAAAAAAGAGATAATAGAATATATATAATACTTATTACATGAGTCAGAGTGTGATATGGTGAAATATTTCAGAGCAGGCTAATTTATTTTCAAGAGCCAAAGGCGAGTGAAAATAAAGCCTGAGAGTGAAATATCTAGCCATATCACTTTGATGTGTGTAATAAGTGGTTTATTCCATACTAGATATCACCGAGAAAATTGAAAAAGTTCGGGTTGCTATAACTACAGGGGTAATGTGCGGTATTGTGAAGATATCTAGGGTGGAATATAGCTTATATATATATAACTAAGTATTATAATTGGGCCACTTGTTATAACTACCTGAGCAAAGACCTGTAAAGACTGAGAATGAAAGCATAGCCATAGACATAGCAACTCTCCCCTCTCACTCTTCTTCTTTTTTTTTTTTTTTTTGGGTAGAGGCGGGTGGGCGTCCTCGCGGTCCCGGGTCTCTCCCGTGGACCTGCCCGCTGGTCGATTGTTCCTTTCAGTCATCTTAAAATTACTTCTAAATGGTGATCACTGCACGTGGTCTCTATACCCGTGCCTTCGCCCGGTTACGCATGCCCGGGCTCCGCCCACTCTTACAGCTTCTCTCGTCCTGGCCGGTAACCTCGGTCCGCTTTGCTTCACCTGCCATTACCTGCTGGCGGGCGATGTGAAGTCACTGAAACCCTCCTATGATCAGCCGCTGTACATTGGTCGTGTGTGTGTGATAGTGTTGGCTCATGTTCACTCTTGTGTGTGTGCCGAAGGTTTGCAGTCGCGCGCGCGGGGCTGCACTCCTCTTTTGCAGCCCCGCCTCCGCTGGGTCCTGACTGGGGCTTTGCGAGTCTTTGACGCATGCGCCTTAGGCTCGCCCTTGAGCGGCCGCAGCTTCGCTTCTTGCTGCGGTCGCGCCTTTCCCACAACACCCCCCACTCTTGACCCTATGGAGAAGCTCGACTGCTCCGCCGCACACACCTACCAGGGTAAGCTCCCAACTTAGGACCCCCCAGTCTAGGCCCGACCCCTAGGTCATAGCACCCAACCCCTACGGCACACGGCTCAGCTTACCACCGGCCCGCTTCCCGAAGGCGGGGCCCCCCCCCCCCAACATATCACCTTGGTTCTAGACATAACAATAGCACAGACATGTGGGGTGACTGATCTGCTATGAATGACTGTTCAGGGCGCACTATCCCGGCTTTGCTCCTCCTTGAGCGACGTCGCCCACTTCTTGGCCGATGCAGCTTGAGCCCCCTCCTCTCTCCTGATGTACCCTCGGTACACTCGGCTCTTCCATCTGCCCAAGGCCTTCACATCTTCCTCGGACGCTCCGCCTTCCGCCGCGGCCGTCGCAGCCCCAATCCTGAAGCTGTGACCCGAGATGCCTTCCGCAGCCAGGCCTCCTTCCTTCAGTGCTGCCTTGACTTCGGCCACGAAGTTCTTTCTAGACAGGCCTTGTCCGCCCTCGTCTGCGAAGAACGGGCCGGGACCCGGTCCTCGGGCAATCATGAACTGCAGCATAGCCCTCACTGGGCAGATGTCCCCGGTCGTCCGCTGCAGGGTCACCAACTCCCCAGTTCTCAAACGGTCCGTCTTGGACTCCTTTATTGCCAGCCTGATCCACCTGGGACTCGGTGAATCTTCCAGTTGCACGTCCTCCCAGGTCAGGTGCGCTTTGGCGTCGAACTGCACGCCTTCGGGCGTCAGCGCCTCCCCTGCCCTCAGGCAGCCGAAGAAGCAGGCACAAGCAGCTGCCCACAGCATCTTCCCCTTTCTCCCTGCGTCGCTCCATGCCGCCTTCATGGCTATCAGGTGGTGCCAGCGCACCGGCTCTCTTCGCAGGCGCTCCTTCCCATTCGTGGCCTCCATCCTGGCCAGGCCTTTCCTCACCTGAGCCAGTCTGTCCATGGCACTCCAGCATGGCGCCGCCATCCCTGCCTTGACCTGGGCCATCCGGATGCCTGCCAAGTGGTACTTGATCGCCCCGCTCTTCAGCCCGTCTCTGGCCAGCGTCACCACGTACGCCGTGGCCTTCTCCTCCGTGATCGGGAGCGGCGTCTCGTCCACCCTCTTGCACCAGGCCTCGTATCTCCTCCACACGGCGGCGTAACGCCTCCTCGTGGGCTCCGCTACTGACTGCTCGATAGCAGCGCCGACAGCTTCTTCCACTCCAGCCCTTGACAGGAGTGACTCCCTCCGCACAGCACCTCCAGGAGCTCCCGCGGGATGGCTGACGGCTCCTCTGCTGCACCCTGCATCAACACACAGGCACGACCCGCATTATTCCTGGACAGGGCATCGGCCACCGTGTTGTCCACCCCCTTGATGTGCTCCGCCCTCACCGAGAGCGCGAGGGTCGCCTCGATCATGGCCAGGCACCTCAGCAGGTGCATGGACCGCTTCTCTCTACAATTGCCCGACCCTATGGCTGCAACCACCGACATGTTGTCGCATCTGGCTCTTACGAGCCCCGCTTTCCACTGACTTCCCCACACCACGGCCGCAACCACGATGGGCAGCAGTTCTTTGGGCATGATATTCCACTCGGCCGTGCCGGGCACGTCGTCCCATCTGACCTGGAACCACCTCCCGTTCCAGTACGCCCCGCAACCCCAGCCCCCCGATGCATCAGACACCAGCTCCTCCCGGGGCACGCCCTCTTCGGCTAGGGCTCTCAGCAGCGACGTGCCATTCCAGTTCAGCCCGAACTGACACCACCACTCGATGTCAGCCCGGGCTTCGAGGTTCAGCCTCAGTCTTTGACCGCCCCTGTGCACAGACGTCATCAGGTCTTGCAGCCTTCGCTTGAAGGCCCTCCCTGGTTTTACCACCTTGCAAGCGTGATTGAGAGAGCCAACCAGGGACTCTAGCTCCCTCCTCCTGCAGCACTTCCTGCTCCTCCACTTGCTCAGGAGCGCCTTCAGTTCAGCCAACTTGTCTTGCGGGAGCCTGGCTTCGCCCTTCTCCGAGTCGATCTCGATGCCCAGGAAGGTGAGTACCTCGCTGGGTCCTTCCTCTTTGTTCGCATCGAGTGGCAACCCCAGTCTCTGGCAGGTCTCCTTGAACACTGCCATCGTCTTCTGACACTCGTCGGTGCCCCCTTTACCCACGGTCACGAAGTCATCAATATAGTGCCTTATCCAGCCCGTGCACCTCTTCGTGACCGCCCACTCGATGGCGTCTCCCAACGCCGTGAATAGCAGTGGTGCCGATCTCAGTCCGAATGGGAGGGTACCATCCACGTAAATCTCGCCCTCCCATTCCATACCCAGCAACCATCTGTCCCTGGGGTGGACCGGCACATTTCTATATGCGGCCTTCACGTCGGCCTTTGCCAACAGTGCTCCTCTCCCCAGCTCGACTACTCTGCCGGCCACCTCGTCCACGGACGTATACGTCACTCTCGACAGCTCCTTGCTGACGCCGTCGTTTACACTGTGCCCGTCGGGGGCTGATAGGTTCACTATCAGCCTCCATCTCCCCGGCTTTCCCTTCTTGGGGATCACCCCGAAAGGCGAGCACTGCACGCACTCCATGCCTTCCTCCACCCTCCAGATCCTCCTCTCACGCAACTCGTTCTGCAGGTAGTCACTGACTATCCCCTTATGTTGCGAGGTCTTGTACATGGAACCCCTCTGCACCTTCAGCACTGTCGTGCTCTGATCGTGCCCCACTCTAAATCCATGTCTCACTCCTCTGATTAGGAACTCCACCCACGCCCTGTCGGGGTGCTCCTCTAGTTCCTTCTCCCACTGCTGCCACAGCAGGGGGGTGACCACCCTCTCTGCCCCGCGCAGCACTCTACTTCTCGAGCCCTCCGACTTTCGCTCGAGTTCCAGCAATTGCTCGGTGAAGCGGTACCCTACAAAAGCATAACACTGCAGTCAGCTTTTGCCTCTTTCCACCGCAAACACCCCCCAGTCCTAGCTACGCGCGTGCATCCTAACTACGTGTGTGCGTCCTAACTACGTGCGTGTGTCCTAACCACGTCCCGTCCGCCCACCAACCCGTGTGCCCCGCTTAGCTACCGGCCCACTAGTAAGCTATCCCCAGTACATTGCCACTCGCATTCACCTCCACGTCTCGCCTGACCTGCCTATCGCCCTAACTGCCCTTTGGGAGCCCCGCACTAAGTCCCCGTCAACCCGCATAGAGAATGCCCACGTAAATTTTTTTTTTTATTTTTTTTTTTTTATTATCCTCTTTTAGCTCAAACATACAATATATGCCATACAAGTAATAGCCAGTTACAATGACAGGCGATCAGTTGGAGCTCGAACTCCCATGGCCCCTTCTGTCGGACGACTTGCACAATGTGGCCGGGTGGTCGCCTCCGCAGACGGAGCAGACGTGGCTGAACCTGCATTGCAGGCCGAATCCACATTTGCCGTCCCCTTTGTTGTACCTGAAGCAGGCACCTCGCCGTCTCAGCTCGCTCTTCCTCGGAGGGGCTCCCCCGCTGCCCCCTTGCTTCGGCTCGATCCTTGCCGGTTGGGGTGAGTGTGTTACATCTAGCATCAGAGGGAAGTTTTCCTCGTCCCACTTGACATCTTCTCTGCCCGCCGCTTCGCGTCGGAAGCGGCGGTCGTACCTGACCACTTGGGCCCATGGGTACCTCCGCGCCAGCCGGAAGATCACCTCCCGGTAGGCCGCCAGCGGGGCCCACATCTGGGGTTTGCCCAGCGCCCATGCCACCTGATACAGGGTGAAGCAGGTGCTCCACCCTGACAGGTCCGGAATCTCTTTGGTGGCTCTCCTTCGGCTGGACGACCCCCCTGTGCTCTCGTCACAGTCCCCATGATCCAGCTTCATTCCGCCCGACTCGCCTGGTCCGTCGTCGAAAACCGGGAAGGTGGCGAACTCCACGAACGCCCCTTCCCTGATCTTCTCCACCACTTTCTTCGCAAGGGGCGGCTGATTCTTCATCAGATGGACCACACCCCCATCCCTTCTGTCCTCCTTCCTGGGCTTGGGGGAACATAAGCTGTCCATCAGTTTCCTTACTAGGGACTCGTCGCCTCCAGTCGAGTCCTTCGGTGCCAACGTGGCACCCTTCTTCCTGGCGGCTTCCGCCAGTTCTTCCACACTGTCTGCATACACAGACCACATTACCGTGAACCTCATGGCGTCTTGCACACCGCACACATTCACCCCTTGCCGTAATGGCTACTAACACGCACTCACTCGCCCTCTGGTTTACCCCACTGCGGGCGCCCGGGCGTCACTGTGTGTGCCCCTCACCGCCCGTCTGCCCCCCTGCGAGACACAAGGCCCATGGCCTCGTCCCCTCGTCTCGACTACTCATGCGGCAGGCCGGACCCACTTGTTTCCCATCGAGACACAAGGCCCAGGACCTCGTCCCCTCGTCTCGACTACTCCTGTGATTGGCTGGTTCTTACCAGTCTATCTCTGTGCAGCCCTCTCGCCACCCCATCAAGACACGAGGCCCATGGCCACGTCCCCTCGTCTCGACCACCCTGTGGCTGGCTGACCCCCCACTGTGCACCCAAGGCCTTTGCACACTAGAGGCACCCATCTGGGTTGTGCACACTGCTTCCGGACCACTGTCCCCCTCTATATCGGAACCACATGCGCTCCCGAGCCCTTCGAGAGTCCGCCCCCCCAGTCCCCCGCTGTTGACGCACAGAGGGGGCTGGGTCCAGGCCTCATCCCCATGGCCCCGCATGGAACTCGTTCCTTCCCTACCTACTGGCTGCCTATCGCTCGTTGCGCCAAAGGCAAAACCCAGGACAGCTATCTTTCTCTAACCCTGATCTAACCTCCCTATCGTGCTCAATTCCTATTGCACCCAGTGTACTACTCCCTGAGGAACCTACTCTCTCGCCCACTGGATGCCACCACAAAGCCCATTGAGCTCGGTTGATCACGCACTGTTACCAGTGCGGAGGTGAGCGTCAGGAACGTTTGTTTCGGCTTACCAGTCCTCCCCAACCGCATCCCTGACTAACCCTCCCCGTTCACTTCACCTTACTTCGCCCGCTTCACTCCGGTATACCACCCTTCAGCTTACCCTCCTCTTCGGAGGATCTCTTCCCAATGGTCTTTCGCAGGTCATCGATCTGGTCGACCAGCGCCCGGATCAGCCGCGTGTTCGCGGCCACCCCCTCTTGCACCTCCAACTCCCTTGGTTCTGGCTCGGAGTCGCTGACCGCCTCCTCGTCAGCCCATGCGTTGCCTTTCTTCCTCTTTGGAGCCGGAGGGTCCTCGCGGTCCCGGGTCTCTCCCGTGGACCTGCCCGCTGGTCGATTGTTCCTTTCAGTCATCTTAAAATTACTTCTAAATGGTGATCACTGCACGTGGTCTCTATACCCGTGCCTTCGCCCGGTTACGCATGCCCGGGCTCCGCCCACTCTTACAGCTTCTCTCGTCCTGGCCGGTAACCTCGGTCCGCTTTGCTTCACCTGCCATGAAAATAAAGCCTGAGAGTGAAATATCTAGCCATATCACTTTGATGTGTGTAATAAGTGGTTTATTCCATACTAGATATCACCGAGAAAATTGAAAAAGTTCGGGTTGCTATAACTACAGGGGTAATGTGCGGTATTGTGAAGATATCTAGGGTGGAATATAGCTTATATATATATAACTAAGTATTATAATTGGGCCACTTGTTATAACTACCTGAGCAAAGACCTGTAAAGACTGAGAATGAAAGCATAGCCATAGACATAGCTACCCAGTAAGATCAAGCTCTCCTACCAAACTGCGAGTTTTAGCGTCTACAGAAAGCTCATTAATACTTAACTGGGGGCGTGGCCACGGCTTTTGAGAGAATGATGCGGCATTAATCACTATTGATCGAGGTTGTCTCCTTCGGTAAATCAAAAATTGTTGAATTTCTCTGGGTTCAGGATAAGACTGTTCCCGTTGTATTCTGGGTGCTGAGCTACGTAAATTATTCTGGTCTGTATTGTGTCGCTGCGATTTTACACTTGACGTAATGAGCGCTGCATGAGTTAGCTAATGCTTGGCGCGTGACTAAAATTATGTTTTCAGCATCGCGTAGCTACCATCCAATTCTCGAATTGGAAATTAATTCTTATAAATTTTCATGGTATTCATACGTATTTCAGAACGGTATCTAAGTGATATACATTTTTCAGAATGAGTAGTCACATAGCCGTTCTTCAGCCACCCTCAGAGCAACATTAACAGCGTGTATGGTTGATAAAATTTGCGAACTTTCGCGACACTAAGACTTTTACTGCAAATGTTTTCTAGTTAGAATAGAGGCTCACTGTAAGTAGTTTTATGCTGCCACAGAGTCAGGATCTTCAACTTCAATAAGATGAGACTCAAGAAATCAGTGTAGTTTCAAGATCACACCAAGAATATGGTATTATATCAAGAAATTTTCAATTTGTTCGCTGGGTCGTAACATCAGCAAGTTAACGAGATGTTCAGATATTTGAATTTTACCGTCAAATTATATACATACAAGGGTATAAGCAAAAGACATTAATAAAATACCGCTGGGGTTTTAGTGGTCACATAAGGTAAAGGGTTTCTGGTGAAGGTAAAGGTAAAGCACCCGGTTCAGGAATATTTTGCGATTGAACGAATCGAAGATTCCAGGAAACCTTGGATGGGAAGTATCGGGTGAAACTGGAATCTTTCCTGGCCCATGCGCGTACACGAGTCGTCACCCCCAGCCACACCTCTATCCGACCTAGTCCTTTCCACCCACGCAGTGAGCTCCATTTTGCTTTCTCTGGGAAGCAAGCCTTAGAGCGTGGGTCTTGAGCTGTTATAGCTGCGATCGAGCTTCCGACATTGCTGGACAGATTAGGGAAAGCATTTATTGTTGCTCAGACTTCCCATTTCAATACTCTATTCAGAGCTGGGGTGACTGGTGTTTCAGTGAAGCATAGGCACGTCTGCATGTGTTAGAAGAAGCTGCTGATGATACTGGCTTAACTGTGCCACAAGTAGTAGTAAGTTATGAAGATATGGCTTAGTATAGAATGGCTATTTTATTTATTTGGTTTAGAATTGTGTGAAGGAGAAATAGTAGAAGATAAAGCATACCAGAAACACTGAATCAGTGAAGACTTTTCAAGATACCTTTGACGTCCTGGCAGAATTTTCAACAGGAATAGAGGAATAGGCAAAATCAGATGGTTAGATGAATTGATATTTAATAATGCAAACTAAGGTTCTTTCAACCTGTTTGCAATAACTGTGGTGTAAAATAGTTAAACCACAGCAACTTTCGGAATTATTGCTAGATAACCTCAGGATCGAGTTGCTAGATAACCACCCTCCCCCTAGGGCTTCCTCCTCAGGATCGGGTTGTTTATCAGTGATAATTCCTCAAACACATGGTTAAACTATTACATAATAAGTAAATAAAAGTTAAACCATTTGTTTGAAAAATTATCGCTCCATCCCGAAAAGGGCATTTATCCCGAATTGTCATGGTTTAACTATTTTATATCATGGTTATACCATTTCATACTGTGTAAGTGACCAAATATTAATGGCAGGTTTTGACGGGAAAATTTGGTCCAACATTAACAATACTAGCAAGTACCCCACCACACAGTGGCGCTTGATATATTGCGAAGTAAATGCAGGTAGTATAAATTATTTTTATTCATTATCATCCTCTACCACTTGGTTAAGGTTGCATCAGTTTCTCTCTCCTGCTCTCCTTTCTCGGCTTTTCTTATCCCCCTCATTTCCTTTCTTCAGTTAGTCATGGAGTCCCTTCTCCTTAGTCTCTCTCTCTCTCTCTCCTGTTTCTGAGTCTCTTTGTCCTTCTGTCATGATTGTGGACTTGGTTTTGCAAAACTTTTGCTTCTTTACCAAACTGTTAAGCTCATGAATTATTCATGAATACGCACCATCATTGTTACTGACGCACAAGTGTATTTATTATATAGATAGCATTGCTTAGTGGAATGTTTAGCTTTGGTTTTTGTCTTCAACACAATTTACAGAGAGCATTGGCTATGATGTTGTAATTGAAACAATACAAATTTGAGGTGTGTATGGAAAACTTAACACACACACACTCACCCATATGCACGCCACAAGGTGGTGTTTCAATAAGCAGCTGCCAGGACTAAGCTGTTCGTATTATTATTATTACTAGTGGTGTGTTTCAACACAAAGTAAGTGAGATAACTCAGTTATATTTTAGGATTTAGTAATATTACATTCTCAAAAATTTAGCAGCACTCTGAGGTCAAAGTGCACTTGTCATGTAATAATGGTATTTTATTAGGAGCTCTTATGATCTGCTACGCATTGTTAAGTGGTAGAAGTTATAGTGATCTAGCTACTTGTTGTGTAACAACGCTGATATGGTAGTGCAGTCTTATGATAGGTCTCATAGTCGACTATGTGTTGTTGATCAACTAAGTAAACTAAATTTCAAGTCCTCATACCCCAAGGATAGCCAGCTTTTATAGACACAAACATTAATTCATTAGGATTCTTAAGACGCTCGCGCAAGAATTACAGGAAGCTGAACTCATGTGGTTTGATGAGTATGATACTGACGTATGTGTAACAATGAGAAGTTAGAAATGATGCAACGAGCAACCGAAGGTGATATGTGAATATGATGAAGGAAGAATTGTGCTTGCTAGCTAATGTGGAGTGATGGTGAAATGATAACTAGTGGAATGTTCAGCTTTGGTTTTTGTCTTCAACACAATTTACAGAGAGCATTGGCTATGATGTTGTAATTGAAACAATACAAATTTGAGGTGTGTATGGAAAAGCTGAACTTGACAATTATTATGGTTATTATTATTATTGTATCCTATGGGGTAGGCACCCACTATCACTACAGCGCCCAATCTGTCCATTTCTCTGATAATATTAACACCCAGGTCTCAAATTGCATACACGAACAAGTATTCCTTGTCAATTATGTGGCCAGCAATAGAAGTCGTTCTTCTGCTGTGCCATTTCAAGAAAATTGACGGCAGTGAAGGCAGACTTTTCTGACTAGAATTTCAATGGCGAATGTCCAGAATGCCTTCAAGATTATTGAATGTGATGTCTTATGTTAAAGTCGAGTAAGTAGTGCAGCCTGTGCAGGTTTTCAATAAGAGAAAGTGAGGATTGAACAGGGAAGGCAAAGTCCACAATCATGGATTGAAGTACAGAAACACTGAGAATCAGGAAGAGGTACAGATAAAGGAGCAGAAGGGAATCCATTAACTCAAGAACGAGGGAAGGGCTCAGGAAGAAAGAGAGCAAGAGAGGACAAATGATGTAACTAAACCAAGTGTTTGAGAATTAAGAGATTAAAGTACATGTACCTTATGCGACAGCGCTCCTAGTTTGTGAAACATGTTACATCAAGCGCCACTGTGTGAAAGAGTACTTGATACTTATTACTATTATGCGATGTTTATTATTATTATTGCTATTATTATTGTCATTTTTATTATTATTATTGTTTTGGTTGCTATGATATTATAATTAGTATGAGTAATAGCACAGGTAAACTTGATATTAGGGATTAATAGCACAAGTAGTGGTATTTCAATAGCTCTACGAGTGCTATTGATCCCTAATAACACAGGTTACCTGTGCTATCACTCGCTAATAGTAGGCCAACTTTTTAAAAAGTCATTTGCAATTGTAGCTACACTGTATCATCGTTCACTCACTATCTCCTTATTTTAGGATTAGCTTCCGCTGGAACTTCATTTTCAACATTATGGCTCCTCCTAATCTGTTTAAACATTCCGTCTAATACAGGTAGAGCTTCTGTGGTAAAGAATGACATTGTCTCCAACTAGAAACTACTCGAACTATATGTTTCCGAGGCTAACACTACATGCGTGCGCACTTACCCGTACTATTTCACTTCGCTACCGTGGAATTTCACTTAGTTTCCACTTAGTTACCGAGGTATTTCTACGTGCTATTTCACTTTCCCTGTGCAATTTCAATTGAATAGCGATTTTTCCTATACATTTTTTAATGGAAAACGTACGTGCCATATTATTATTATTATTATTATTATTATATTATTATTATTATTATTACTATTATTATTATTATTATTATTATTATTATTGTGATTACTTGGGGGAACCTGGTATTAGATTCTTACTAGTGATGCGCTCTAATAGCGAAGCGAGCGATGCACGTTCCCTGTAATTGCAGCTATTCCAGGCTACAAAATACTGTCAAAGTGAGAAAACAATAGTGGTGGCTTTTTTATATGATGAAGGCTCCTGGTACCGTAATCCTCAGGAATAGTCTAATAAATAAATTAGGAACATTTAATGGCTTTTCAAAGAGAAAGATTCTTTACTTTGCTACCTGTTTCTGTTTCGTTTTAGCTCTCCTCCTCCTTGCCCTGTTTTTTTTTTCATTTCTTATCTCTCTCCTTACTAATTTTTCTTCTGGAGTTTCTAATGCCCTCAAAGCTCTTGACCGAGCGTTTCTAACGTTTTGTCTCTCTTTCGCAGAATTTGTTTCACTGGGCATCGCTACTTCGTACGGCGGGTAAACAAAACAAAATGTTGCTAAGAAGGTTACTCGGCCCGCGCAAGCGCGTAGGAGAAAATTTGCACATGTACGCCCACGCAAGAACAAAAACAATACCTAGACCTAAATATATATATATATTGCGAACTCATTAGAGAGTCAGCTCCGCTCGCTTCGCTGAATTAACTGGTTTTGATATGTTCCTCTCATCTCCTTCACCACACTCACTATTAAAGCACTGGCCAGGGAGAAGCGAGTGGTATGTGGCAGAGTTCAGTCAAATACATTGTAATTGTAATTAAATACATTTTTTTGCAGTAATTTCAATGTAATTGTATTTGAGTGAGTCTGAGCTCTATGTATTTGCAATGTGTTCAAATACTAGCAAAATTTAGAATTGCAAAGTTTGGAATACGTGCATTGCAAATACAAAACAGAAATGAAAAGAGGCGAGAGAAAGTATGGGCAAGTCCCTCACAAATTACTGGGGAAAAAGAAAGTGGAAATACCATTTGGATATTTAATTGGAGGTCACTGTGTGTGTGCGCGCATGTGTGTGTATGTGTGTGTGTGTACATGTGTGTGTGCATGCATGTGTGTATGTGTATATGCGTGTGTGACAGCAGATAACGTATGTGACATACACATAACACTGTCGTGTTTGTTTTTGTTTGTTTTTTGTTATAGTTGTGTTTACAATGGTTGTGTTGTTTTTAGATTATTGAGCTACAGCAAATGATTTTTTGATTTATTTATTTATTTATTTTTTTAGAGAAAAGAACACCATCAGTTGAGGCTGTCTAAATATTGATACGTCGCACCAGGACAGTGGTAGCATCTGGGATCACTCCAGGACAGTGGCAGCATCTGGGATCACTCCAGGACAGTGGCAGCATCTGGGATCACTCCAGGACAGTGACAGCATCTGGGATCACTCCACGACAGTGGCAGCATCTGGGATCACTCCAGTACAGTGGCAGCATCTGGGATCACTCCAGGACAGTGGCAGCATCTGGGATCACTCCAGGACAGTGGCAGCATCTGGGATCACTCCAGTACAGCGGCAACATCTGGGATCACTCCAGGACAGTGGCAGCATCTGGGATCACTCCACGACAGTGGCAGCATCTGGGATCACTCCAGGACAGTGGCAGCATCTGGGATCACTCCAGGACAGTGACAGCATCTGGGATCACTCCACGACAGTGGCAGAATCTGGGATCACTCCACGACAGTGGCAGCATCTGGGATCACTCCAGGACAGTGGCAGCATCTGGGATCAGTCCAGGACAGTGGCAGCATCTGGGATCACTCCAGGACAGTGGCAGCATCTGGGATCACTCCACGACAGTGGCAGCATCTGTGATCACTCCAGGACAGTGGCAGCATCTGGGATCACTCCATGACAGTGGCAGCATCTGGGATCACTCCACGACAGTGGCAGCATCTGGGATCACTCCAGGACAGTGGCAGCATCTGGGATCACTCCAGGACAGCGGCAACCAGTTACGCATGGGATCACTCCAGGACAGCGGCAACCAGTTACGCATGGGATCACTGCAGGATGTGTGTTCTGATGAGTGGAAATTCTGGATATCTGACTTTGGGTTCTTCATGAAGGACTAATACCAACATATTTTTGTAAACAAACAATGGCCATGTTGTAATGTAAAATAATTATTGTCATCTATATTTTGGCTCATTGAATGATGTTGTAGAAATGACACAAACATTATATCCATAAAAGCCAATAATTAGTGGGAGGGGGGGGGGGCAAAGATCTGTGATGCATGGTCTCAGCATGGTACAGTTTATGAGTATTGTAGGAGGTGAATACCCAAACTAATGTTGGGGTTAGATGAAATGCTAAGAGTTCTCTGACATGCGCAAAAATTGATACAGTAGAACCTCTAAACTGAGAACAATTTGGGACCTAAGGAGGGGGAGATGGGCCATACATTTTCTATTGGAATGCGGGTAGGGGAAGTTCACTATACAGAGGTAATTTACTTAGAGAGTTCACTATCAGAGGTTTCACATGCTCACTTGGTGCTGCTTATAACTGCTGCATGGTAGTCCTCAAATGGTGTATAGGACGATTGCTTGCACATAGTTCCTGATGTTACAAATACTGTTTTTGGCCACTTAGTATACATATTATAACTGTACCAGGGTAACTATACCGGGTATATTATTACACACCAAAATATTCCGTAAATGCATTTACAGTTGAATATTATTTAACAGTGAACTCTGTAACGAGCAACACCATGCAATGGATATATTACACCAGTGTATGTAAAAGTCATACAACGTCACCAGTGTGTATATTTTGTAAGACTGTATTACTGGAGTACTGTGCATTACCTTACACCAGGTATATACCATACTATGTGTACTAGGTATGTTGCTGGAGTATACCCTATGTATTCTTGATGATGTCTTACCACAGCATGCAGTGTATAGATACTATGTATACTACAGTGAAACCTCTCTACAAAGGCCATGCTTGGGGTCAAGTCTTTTGACCCTTGTAGAGAGTTTGGCTGCTAGAGGTTCCACTGTATATGTATTCCAAATGTTTTCTTAATAACATGATATAAAGAATTCTTTGACAGTAATACTAATCACTTTTAGCTAGCTATGTGGTAAAAAAATTAATAATAATAAAAAGTCTAAAAAAGTTTTGAAGAGTTTGATGAATCCACTAGATCCAGGGCCACGCTTGATGTGCTGTCTGTCACCATCCCAAGCTACTCTGGTTTCTGTCATAGCTGCAGTCCTCATCAAAGCACCACTTACTTCTCACCTTCTGCCCATAATGAGCCAATCGGTTTCTGAGGATAATAAAAAAATATTGCAAAAATTGGCTGTAAACAATACCACACTTGCATAAAGTATATTTGGCGAATAACATGACATAACTTTGTAAAAAAAAGTGTCAATCCACGAACAAAGCAACTCAACTATCACAATCACTCCCCCACACACAACTTCAATTCTGACAAATCAGACGGGTCTAATCACCACGAGATAAGGAAAAGATGAGAGCACAAAAGTTTGCAAAAACAATAGGAGAATTGAGTAATTTAAATGCTACTAAATGTCATACAAAAGAGCGAAAGACAAAGGGGGAAAAAAAAGAAAAAAAAGAGAAAAAAAAAAAAAAGGAAAAAAGAAAAGAACATGAACACAAAGCAAACAAACACACAATTTATTAATCAGATGTAAGCTGATCTTTTATCAAAGTGAAATTTTTTTATGAAGAATAGCACACTTGCAACAATATAAACTTGAAGTGACAAAGTGCATTACACACAACAAATAAACAGTAATAGCAACAAACAAACAAACAAAAAAGTGTTATATAGAGCAAGTCGCCTGTAACTCTTGTAGACCATTCCGGTTCTATTATCAACCGGCATAGTTTCTGGACACCATGGGAAATTAAATTTATCAATTGGCATAGTGTACAGACATTCACAAAAACACCCAAATAGTAATACTGAGTTATGTAATACTTGCTATTTTCTTGTTTGTCTTTTGCTAGGAAGGAGTGGCTACACTGTGCTTGTGACTTGTGGGGACAACACACTGCAAGGATGTTTTTGGATGATTAAGGTCAAGAGCATATTAGCCCGCACGATTACGATGATATTTCCATATTATAAATTATTTACTTTTTCAAAGAGTTGCACTACTCAAATGAATGTTAATACTCCACAGCTTATTTTGATGGAACTTTGTCATAGGAAGGAAGAATAGTATGTGTGTGTGTGTGATATGTGTGTGATGTGTGTATGATGTGCGTGTGTGGTGCGTGCTTGTGATGTGTGTATGTGTGTGTGTGATGTGTGTGTGTGATGTGTGTATGTGTGTGTGTGGTCAATAATTGGCAAGGAACATATGCCATGGGACGTGTCGAGCTCCACTACAAAACAATTTCATATACACAAAAACACAGACTACAAAGATATTTGTAATACAAACAACAAATTATTCATGATCCTATATAATTGCAACTTTATGATGTATTGTATGCGGTTTCATACAGGATTTTTGTTTGGGAGGGGGGTGGGGCTCCGAGTGTACTTCGCCAGGTTCGGCATCTTCTCCTTCATCACTGGAAGACTCTGCTCCTGCTGCCTCATCTGCGTCCTCTTCACAATCGGGTTGGTAACTGCATACACATCTGGTCCTAGTAGTACATTCTGGTAAAAAAAAATTAAATTTTTTTGAAAATTTGAAATTGTTCAACAAACCACAACCCACTTTCAAACCTCAAAACTCAATGAAATATATATATTATATATATATATAGCTAAACAGCTTTCTCTATCTCAATATAGCTATAAATAAATTGTCAGTATCAGAGTTGATGGGTCTGGTCCACCAACCCTGATACAGGGCCTCCTATAGCCCTAGATGTCGTCTCCCTCCTCTCCGCTTGATCCTGAGTCGCTAGAGTCAGTATCAAGCAAGTCAAAACTTCCACAGCAACTGTAACTGGTAGACACCATCTTTCCAAACTGACTTCGAAAAAAAAATTTTTTTTTTTTGCATAGTTACCTGGATCACACGACACGCTCACTTTTTTCCTATGATGTAATAAGCATTACCTAAGACTGTACGTAATGGGGAGGACCCCAGTTGAACTGGTGATTTTATAAAAAAAAAAGAAGACAGTAAGTCAAACCACAAAGTCTTGGTGGGCAAAGAAGCGGTTGTTTCAATGTGTTATGGAAGGCTACTGGGCTCAAGCAATTTTTCGCTGCTTCTACAAAACTGGATCCATAAATGAAGCTGCTGTAAAGAAGGTAACTTTTTAAAAAATTCGACGGAAAACCAATGCTTTTTTTTTTGCCGAGGAAGAAATAAACGCAACTGCTGTGAGGTACTGTCGAAGCAGTCCTGGTTGAAAGCTATTTTAAATGCTTTTCCAATGCATTGGGCACCTGTGTATGCAATCTGAAGGGTCTAGCTATAAAGTAACTATTTTTTAAAATTCTGAGAAGCCAACCGGTCTTCACCCGCTTTTAAGCAGGATCCGGAACGAAAGGATTAAAAAAAAAGAAAAAAAAAAGAAAAAAAAAAAAACACCTTCAGTCAGATAAGTTGACTCTAGTAGTATATCGATCATTACCCTTATCATCCTAAATTTGAATTGTTTACTGCTTTGAATTATTTTGCGGGTACAGTTTGAACTCAAAAACTTTCGGGAGTTCCATTTCTATTGGAGTTAGTGGCGGTGGTAAGTGAATAGCGATTTGACATTTATAAGTCCTACGAACTATTTTACTTGACAATTTATTGTCCACTAGTTTTTTTTTTTTGTTTTTTTTTCAATTCAAACTGTTGTAGGGTGTGGTTACTATGGCTTTGAATCCCCCTTACCTTATATACATTATTTCAAAATCTCCGATTTTTTTTAATAGCATGAATGTAAATCAATCGTTTAACAATAGTATAACTTTGGGCTCGCTCGCCATTTGTGCTCAGGCACATCACTAGTTTATAAAAGCATACAGACCCGGCAGCACTATATTTTTTTCGTCGTCAATGAATGTGTAAACACATTTCATTTTCAACAACCATATTGAAATTATGCCAAGGCCTGTAGCTCATACTAGTTTGCGTGTAGACATATATGTCATGTTGTACTTTGACCCTCGCTTTTTTGTGTTAGCTAGTTGTCGACCTAGATAGCAGGTTTTGACAGGAAAAATGGTCCAACATTACAATTTGTAGCAGTGAGGGTCCCTCTGTAGTACTGACTATAAGAAGTGTACCATGTACTGGGAGGTATAGAGTAAACTGACAAGTGTTGTAGTGATCATGTTGAGTATACAGTAGGAGACAAAAATGTTTCACATTCCGTTCTGTAGTAAGGCCGTAAAATGGTATTTTTTTTACCGTAGTATTTATCGTTGCATTCCGTACCGTTTGGACTAAACGGCCGACACCGTTTATTATAACGGTTTAAAAAAAAAAAAAAGGTTAAGCTTTTCCGTCAATTCACAGATATTTTTTATCTAGAAACTCTCCCATAGCTATATATCAGCAAGCTAAGGCCTTGTATTGACCATTAAACGCTACGGGGATAGTGCAAAAACGATCGACAAATTTTTAACTTGCTTCAATAAAGCAGAGTATAGGTTTTGGAAACACGGCTTAGCTTATACATAATCCATTGGTTTACCAATCTTGTTATCCTAGGAAATTTATTTGATTACCCACTTGAAAATTTTTTGTCCAATAGTCAAGTCATGAAGAAAATACTATATAAATATTGTGTTGGTATATCCAGTAAACTTGTGTGTGTGTGTGTGTGTGCGTGTGTGTGTATGTGTGTGTGTGTGCGCGTGTGTGCTGCAAGAATAGCACAAATAAATTATACCAAAATAATAAAAAGTAAAAATTATCTATCCTTGTGGCGGCATGAAGTTGAAACATTGTGATAAGAATTTAGATTCATTGTGGTTTCAATGATTAATACACAGCACACTGTTTCATTGAATGTCTCTCAGAAGTCTAGTAACCAGAGGAATCTGTTTAGTGAAGTTTGGGACGGGAAACGCCGAGTTAACACAAAAATACGAGAGGGCCAAAGTACTAAATGACATACATACATCCAAACCTAAACAAACAAATATCCCCGATTTTCAATTGCGTTACTCCTGTAAGTGTCTCGCTCGCTTCAATCGCCGCCAATAAAACAAGAAGTTCAGGCGTTTAGGTCTGCTCCAATTAGCTTGGACCCGCCCCACTCACTGCTCGGCAGATCCATTTCTTTATTTTATCAAGACAATTTACCAACTTATGTAATTAGTGGCGTGGGCAAAAATAGGGGGTTGAATGTTTCATATTAATGAGTAAAAAATAAATAAATAAACAAGAGCTAATTTTCGCTTTCTAACAGCCAATACCTAACTGGGTTAAGTTTCAATATAATATTGGCTATTTGAACGAGAACATTTGCTATTATTATCTTTAAGCTGAGAATGACTGAATCATTCAAAAAAACCTTAGATTATACTATTAAATATCAATTCATCTAACCATCTTATTTTGCCTATTCCTCTATTCCTGTTGAAAATTCTGCCAAGACGTCAAAGGTATCTTGAAAAGTCTTCTTTCTGGTATGCTTTATCTTCTACTATTTCTCCTTCACACAATTCTAAACCAAATAAATAAAATAGCCATTCTATACTAAGCCATATCTTCATAACTTACTACTACTTGTTGCACAGTTAAGCCAGTATCACATCAGCAGCTTCTTCCAACATATGCTGACATGCCTATGCTTCACTGAAACACCAACTCCGAATAGAGTATTTAAATGGGAAGTCAGAGCAACACTAAACGCTTTCCCTAACCTTTCCAGCGACGTCTGAAGCGCGACCGCAGCTATAACAGCTCAAAACCCACGCTCTGTAAGGCTTGCTTCCCAGTGAGCAATATGGAGCTCACTGCGTGGGTAGAAAGGACTAGTCGGAGAGAGGTGTGGCTTTAATAGGCACTTTTTGGGGGGTGACGACCCGTGTACGCGCATGAGCAAGGAAAGATTCCAGTTTCACCCGATACTTCCCATCCAAGGTTTCCAGGAAAATTTTTGTTAACAGTAAAATTTCATGCCGTTTTACTCGTGCGTTATTCTGAAAAACACTCTGTAACTTTATTCTAAGGGGGGTATTTGCTTGTGCGCAAAATTTGGATTCAATTCAGTGATCTGGTTCCAGGAAATATCAATTTTTATTTTCAAGTTGACGAACGATTCCAATTTCACCCCGCCTCCCATAACGTTGAGCTCCGCGATCGCGCAGGAAAAAAATGTTGATATGTAATATTCCAATCGATGTAACTTTAAATAATTTAGCATTAATGTAAGTATGAGTTCATAATGATTGTGGTGAGAATTCACACTAAATTTGGTATGTACTTCACACCCAAATGATGAGGTGTGCACATCACACCATATTTTGGTGTGACTATTGTTACAAGTGATTCACGCTTAATTTGGTGTGAACTACACACCTTTTGGTTTACAGTGAAAGTGGCTGTCTCAGACTAGTACACTACAGTTATAAGTTATAGCAGCTCAGAGACCCGTTTGTCCACCTGCTTCGCGGTAACTAGTAGATTTTTTGGCGCCAAAGTTAATTGACCCCGTAGAAATTGAGAGCTGGCCACGCGTGAATAGATTGCTTGCGCGGCTCGGTTACGGGGTTCTGTGGTATTATACTGAATGACTAGTGATGTGCTTGAGCACAAATGGCGAGCGAGCCTAAAGACTATACTATTTTTATATGAATGATTTTGACTTCTAACACTGAAGCTACTGAAAATAAGGTCCAGTATTTTAATTTCGCATGCACGGTAAAGGGATTTCAGTGCCATAGTAACAACTCTCTGCAACTGCTTGAATTGAAGGGAAAAAACAATAACAAAACAATACACGTTATTTAAAAGTTTTCTTTGTGATATTCTTTAGCTAAGTAGTGGTTGTAACACACAATGCTTTGACACAACTGGACATGCACCTACACAGACTTACCTTCGCGGTAGTCTAGTGGACAATGTATTTTCAAGTAAATACTGTTGCGCACGGCTTATAACCGTGACAAAGAGCGCATTGACTTACCACCGCCACTAACTCGAATAGAAATGGAAGTCCCTTAAGTTTTCAAGTTTTAACTGCACCCGCAAAATAATTCAAAACGGTAAACAATTCAATTTCTAGGGTGATACGGGTACTGATCGATAAACCAGAGGATGCTGTTTAGTGCAATTTGGGATGGGTCGACCACATAACTAACACAAAAACGCAAGGGTCAAAGTACAAAATGACATACATACGTCCAAACATATACAAATAAATAAACTAGTGGTGTGCTTGAGCACAAATGGCAGCGAGCCTGATAGTTAGGTAACATAAAATGTTACTACTTTTAGCTTACTTCATGCAAACACTATAATAGCAGTTATGACATTTGATTTCAGCAAACAAATACAAAATCACTCTCTTACCAACTTTTGTAGTATCAAACATCAACCATTCTGATAATCTCAATCACCAGTAACTCTTGAACAAGCTCTCAGCTAGGATAAAAAATAAACCACTGTTATTATTTGTAATTTTAGCCAACAAATATGGAATTACTACTTACATCTACTTGAATTTATATGTATACACATAATATAGTACTTAGCATATCACACTCTGATGAATGTAATAAGTTGTTTATTCCACATTAAATATTTTCATTGCAGTAGTTTGTACTAATACATGAAATGTTCATTCTACTGCAAATAAGAAATACAATATGAATATTTTTACTGATTTGAATTTGCTACCAGCAACTTCTATTAAAATGTATATAAACAGATGGTTACTTGACTGGTTTGAAAATAATGTGTTGTGCACACAAAGAGGAATGACCTTTGTAGACAACAGAGAGTTACCTTTGAAAATTTTCTTTCTTAAAACAGATGAAATTAACAATTAACACTAAGTTTATATTCATTGGCAGTACTAGCTAAAGAAAGTATTTCTTACTAATTATTGCAATAGAATAAAAAAAATTTCTGTATTTGTACTGCAGTGAACATATCTAGCTAGTACAGAATATATAGAGCATAATATGGTGAGTATTTCACTTGCCAGCCTCATTTGCACACGGCTGCAGCTCTTGAAGTTAAATTAACCTGCTCATGAAATATTTTGCCATACAGTAGGACCTCAGTATAACGGAACTCACTTATCCGATGACTCGGTATAACTTGGTATAATGAACGGTGGAATTTACAAATAATTTGCCCATTTCTCCCACATCTCCATTGCTGGCACAAACCACACTGCAAAAGCAGCTGTTTTGCTCTTGCAAAAGCAGCTGTTTTGCTCTTGCAAAAGCAGCTGTTTTGCCCCCACTGTTCTCCACTGCTGGCATTTACAATTTGAAGTCAAAAATTTAAACTCAATGAACCTCAGTATAACGAACATTTCACTATAACCAACACCCTGTGGTCCCAAAGTGTTCGTTTTACTGAGGTCCTACTGTATAACGCTATGACTCTCACGTAATATATATTATATATATAATATATAACATATATAATATATATAATAATAACATATAATAATATATATAATAATATATTATTTTGTCCATAAATATAAATTTTATACCTTCAAGGGCTTTCACCATGGGACGAGAATCCAACACAGACTTTTTCTGGTATTTATATGTTCTATAAAATATTTTAGTACTTCTGGAGCACACTGGGAACCTATGGAATTGCACTGGTAAATTATAACTTTATTCAACAATTTATTTGACATTACCTTGAGTAGACAGTGGTTACATTTTGCTGTATCATGTTCATCTATAATGTCTTTTTACAAGAGAGATAAAACTGCCATGATTGAATAAACACTGAAAAATACAACTTGCATAATACCCGCCTAATTTGAAAGCAAACTTTGAACCGTAAGACTAGCATGAAGAAGCATCTAAGCACCAAAATATCCTATTTTTGTGAGTTTTCGTATATGATGAAGAAACTGTCCCTCCTGGAATCAGCAAAAGTACGTAAACATAGCCCGCGCGATTGAGGCTAACATTCTGCCCCTAAGGGCACTGTGCATTGACCCCTTAAAACTATAGCCATAACAATTGATATATATATTTTTCTTAAATACATTATATACATAGTACATTATACCACATAGTACTATCAGTTTGTTTTGTCTCTTGTTATTTTTTCAACCAGTATGTTCCTTAGTTAAAGCTTGGCAGCCCATATGCATAGATAAGTATATGACCGCTGAAATTTTGAAAGGTGTTTGATTTAACCCCCAACTTTACTGTCCTGGAAAATATCTCTTTTAATATGGCTTTCTCTTGTTGTTTTTTGTTTTGTTTTGTTTTGTTTTGTTTTTCTTTTTGTGTGTGTGTGTGTGTGCCATGTTATGAAGACATTATGCTTAACACACTAAGTCAATTAGCCTAATTTCTAGTATTTTTACAATAACCTTATGCTATGAATATATTAACTCACTATCTTTTTGTGCACTGTTAAATGTATTTAAACTAAGGTCATCCATATGTATTTGTGTGCAATACATTGAAAGATGCTTATCTTGCTTTTAGTTTTATGATAATGTGTGTTTGTATGTACTATTACTTAGTCAGAATAATTTCATACAGCTACTTTACAGGAATTAGTGTTGTTGCTTTTCATAATTGACATTTGTGTTATAATTTCATGAATTTTTCAACAATTTTTACCAATTAATTAGTCTTGAACTTGGAACTATTTGAATGTGAGGATTAACTATAATCACGGATCTAGCTTGAAATATGTGTTTTAAATGGTTAACACCTCTGCATAAATATGGTCCACTTTGCTCTTTTGTTATTTGATGTAAATAAAGTGAGCTGTCTTGTTTAGCCTTATATTTAGAATGCAATGAAATCCACTCCACTGGTTTAATACTACTACAAGTGATTGTTATGTTACTCCCTTCGGACACAATCAATTGACTGGGCAACACCTCACCATAGTCTACATGCTTTTTTACATGTATCATTATGTAATTCTTGAATGTGGTTTCTTTTAAATCATTATTTATGTAAGTTCCATGGCAATAGAAGGTACCTGAATGATACTCTCTTAAATTCATCAATTTAATTGAATAATTTCCTTCAATGTGGTATTCAGTTGGTAAGGGAAGATGTTCTTGTAAATATGTCCAAGTTACAGGTGATAGACTTCCACAATACACTTTGACAGGAGTGTTCTCCAAAATCCTAACTCTCCAGGGTACTACTTGTGTGTGAAAAAGTTTTATGTTACCCCAATCTTTCGTTGAAAGAACTCCTCTCATATTATCAACAAGTAATACAAAAATAGCAAAATACATTATTAGCTGGCCTAAGCGAATTACTACACTTTCGGATAAATGATTATCGCAATTGAAATTAAACTCATCTCAGGTTAGAGCCAATATAGAACAAGCACAGCTTTAAAAGTACTGCTTAGGAATTCGTTCATATTTAGTGTTAAACTGAGATTATAACCGCAAAGTTTGTAGCTAATAGCTTGAGTTTCAAAAGCGTTTAATACAGTGGCAATTAGCTACCTACTTTACATTGGTTACAAATTTGAGTTACTGCTCTCACGGTACTCTAACCAGTCGAATAAGTAAAAAAGGAGTATGCACACTTATACCAGGGCTGTAATCTGGCTTCTGAGCTGAGTGGCGCGAGCTACTCGTTTGTTGTTGTTTTTTCTCTAACATCTTGGAGTGGATTTATATGATATAGTATGTCAAAGTTGAGTTGGCACTACCGCAAGCGCGGTAATTGAGCTAGCAACTGGTAATATACAGCCACACTTAAGCTATTTGCGGTTAAATTGTGTGCTTGTCAAAGCCGTGTTTATGCCAATTCCTTTTCTTCACTACTAGATGCCATTAATTGTAAGGATTAGGACACACATGGCAACCTAAGCAACCTAAGATAATCGTGATATAAATCTAGAAACACAGCAATCTGAGAAGAAGCCGCTCATTGTTTATAAAATTCTTAATGGAGATAGTCGAGTGATCAATTGAGCCGTACCGCGGGTGCGTTGAGTTTTGAATTAGCACTTGCTCTCCAGTTTTGGCGTATACTGAAGACATATTTTTAACCACTTCGGGGCGAGCTTTACAATGGTGCAACCCCAGATGCGTAGCTGCTTCCGTTCTAAAGTTATTCAATTTTTTCTTGCGGCCAACTCAACTTGTACATATAGATACATAACGGGATTGGCCTTTAGTTATTTTAACAGTACCTGAGTCACCCTTCTTGTGAACTGGAACCACATGAGACACCTTCCAGTCTCAAGGCACCTTGCCAGAGGAGAAGGATGCGTTGATATGCAGGCAAGTTCGTTGAATGGCAGCCCTTCAGCATGATAGCCAATCTCGTCAGGGCCTGTAACTGTGCGACTTCTCAAAGCACAGATCACCCAAAGTACATCGGAACCACCACAAGACAACTCACTTAGAGAAGAAGCTGAATGTTCATCTGAGGCTGGGGTGTCGGGAAGCAGAGAGCAAGTGTAGGGGGCACGGAGTCTGAAGGGATGGTGGTAAAGCAGAGGAGAAAGTATTCAACATGGAAAGGCTTCTCTCATGGGGAGGAAGCAGTTGCTATCCTGTTGGAGAGTTGGGAGGGAACCTTAGATAGTGAGTGATAGGGGCTTTCTGGAATTCCTGGAAACCTTCGGCTGATGAGATGGACTTGAAGTAGTCGTGCCCGGCAGTTCACAAGGCAGTTCGCAATGCAGTTCAAACGGAATTACCGTCACGTCATGCACACCTTTTGACACCCATCTAAATCACGTTTTATTGTAAGCTCATCCCTCCACTAAAGTATACTCTCAACCGCTCAGTGTCAAGGTGAAAAGGTGGAGCCCACCGTTCATGTTTGTTTATTTTTTTCACCGCTCAGGAGGGGCGGTTGGTTCCCGATTGTAAACTCTAGCAAAATCTCCCCGAAACTAAGTATCTCATCTCCAATTGTTCGGACTGTTCTGCCAACCTTCCAGCTTGAGCTTAGGCAGTAGTCTGGCGTATCCAACCCTCTACCTTCCTTTTATTGGTGGGGGGTAAGGAACCAATCATAGGAAAATAAAGGTTGGCTATGCGGGACTAGTAGGCTGAGTTGCGTTCTCGCTAAACGCTAATTGAATAGATATTTGTCGCTATAAAAACCGGTTAAATTTGTGGGGCAAAATAGATATTCTTAAAATTTGATGTACTCTCTGATAGTAATCTTATACGCTATTCAGATTTTACCGTTCACAAATAGTAAAGATTGGAATGAGGTAGTGGTTTATCACACACAAGTCGTACCATGGCGTGTCACAGTTATAGAGGGAACCCCAGTTACAGTTCATTGCGGTAGCAGCACCACACCCTTGGAATGGTTTTATGGGAGCGGACATAGACCGATACCCACTAAGCATATAAAAGTGGACTACAGTATTATATTGTATGGATTGCGAGTGTCTCATACGGGGCCTTTCAGCTGCAAAGGCACTTATAAAAATAAATATTCCGAACTTAAAATTTTCTATAATTCTGTTAGAGTAAAAGTGGTGAAAAATGTACCCTATGGTTGGGTACTACCCAGCCGTATAGAAGTATCAACAGGAGATTCTGTGACACTTGCTTGTGGCACTTCAAGCCTTGCACAGTGGCTAGGAATGTCTCTCAAAGTCCAAAATATAACCTACCACGAGAATCGCATAGTATTACAGAACTTACAGAAAGAGCACAGTGGCCCTTATATATGCAGAGGTTCTGATAAAAATGATAAATTATTCAGCATCGAAGCTTTGGTTATAGTGGACGGTAACATTCGAGTAAGGCCTAGTACAATTTATAGAAATTGGTAACGATAAATACAAAAACTAAACCCATTTATTTATAAATTCATATTATTGAGCTTAACAATGTAGCATAAAGAAGAGGCTTAGCTATAATTGTGCAACCTTTGAATCGGCACTCAACTCATAATGTTAGCTAGATTGTTGTGTGTAACCCTGAAGGGGAAACAAATCTTTGAAGCAATTTTGTTATAATTGCCTCAATTAGCAATCTTTGTGTAAAAAAATAAGCTACTAGCTACATTATGTAAGTAAAATTTAATGAAGATATTAATTATAGAAAAACATTGCTTTTGACCAGGCATTGAAACAGCAAATTGCTGTTATTGAATATTATAAATGGACAGGGTGGCAAAGGAAAAAGAAAGTGTAAGATTTTAAAGCCGTTCATGCCTAAATTGGTTAAGCCTGATAGTAGATGTGATTGCTAGCACGGGCAGCAGTCAGTATTATAAAGTTTCCAAGTTAACGAGTTTTAATGTATAACTTCATATTATTGTAGTTGGTGCTCTCTTTCTCTTTAAGGTTAAAGCTAATATATCAAGCTGGCTGGAAGAATTTCAAAAGTGGGACGCCGAGTGAGCCCGTAAGGTGGGGCGATATTGAATTTTTTTTTACTGAGTACACTGGACAATCCCACGATATATTGCCTCGCACAAAGCGCAGGACAGCTGTATTCTTGCTAATCGTGGTGGTCAGACAACTTACCTGGCTAATATTCGGTACTAAGATCTAGTATTAAAGAGTTTATGATTACTCACTAGTTGTAGCATTTACGCCTTTCAGCTGAAGCATCTAGTTCTAGAAAAGAAGTTGCTTGACCATACCTCTCAGTAATACATTACAAATCATTTCTGATGTGCTTATATTTCAGTTCATTAGAACACCCTTCAGTCCCAATTACAGTACTAAAGACTAAATGTATTTCTTACTACTATTTTGCTAAACATCTTCCTGTGAGTTTCATTTACTAAGCTTTAATTAGCTGTTACTTGTTCAACTAAAAGTGAGCAATGGTCGAGTTTATTACTCCACTTTAAAAAAAACATCGGTTTTTTTCACAAGGGGTAAGGCTAGATATGAAAAGAGTGAGATAATACAAATAATTGTTATCATACTGCTGGCGGCCGTACCACAAAACACTCGCTATCGCCCAACCTAGTCTGCGGGCCAGACCCCTTACCTAATCGCTCCGCTCGGAAGGGTCCGGTTACCCTAACGCATCCGTTTGGTATAATTCCCTAGGATTCCTAGGGAATGCATAAAATGTGTACTTCTTAATCCCACCTCCGCACTTGTTCTTCCATGAACTCCGAGCTGAAAAGCGTCCTAAAAATGGAGAGTTCCAAAAAAGGACAATAATTGAAGTGACTGATTCGCACACTACTGGCATAGCCTCAGCTAGAACCTTCGTCATAAAACACAGACTCACAAAGATTTATGACAGGACGGTAAGAAACCCCCCCCCCCCCCCCCCCCCCCCCCCCCACCCAGGTTTAATTGCATTCCACTATTATTAAACGGGTGTGTTGTAGTAACCCGACCCTACCGAGCGGAGCGATTAGGTAAGGGGTCTGGCCCCAGAGACCCTACCGAATTAGCAGTGACTCATAAAATTTAAAGCTGAATTGAAAGCAATACCACCGAATCATACTGAGTTGTCAGTGAAGAAGTGGAATTTGTACACTTCTAAGCATTCAACTGACTATTGAAGCGAAACTGACTTCTGTGCAGGTGAATAAACTGAAAATGTGGACGATCAGCACCGAACATGGAGGAGTCTTAACTACAGCATCTAATAATCTGGTCGGAGATAGTCAACAATCTCGCACAAAATTGCAGCTCGCAGAAAGAGTGGTTATGGTTGCTAACTGCTAATGTTATTCATAGTGCTGAAGCCTAATTATCTACACCAAATTCTGGGTAGAGCTAGAACCAAGGAGTGAATGGCGGTGTTCCAGACCCTTTCTTACCCCCATGTAGCTGGTATAAAGGGTAGTAAAGAGTCTGGCTAGCTACCTGAGACTGGGTAGAGATGGTAATTTGCTGGATTACAATTTCAAATTTAGTAAGGACTATTCAAGTTCAGTATCAGTTTCATATAATAGCTATTAGTGCTCAACATAACTTAGCAACAAAGTACTGGCTTATAACCCCAACACTATCTGTGCAGGTGTAAGCATTAAACTGTTAGACGGAATCACCTCAACAAAGCCGTCCACTAAGATTATAGCATCATTATGAAATATTCTGATTTGCTCGTCTAGACGCGGTTTCTCAGTACCTCGACAAATGTAAGGGCCACTTTGATCCTTCTTTAATTTGTACAAAATCAATGTATTACCAATTGTTGCTTTTTCCTGACTTCGAATGTCTTTACTAAACCATTCTGCTTGTTTTAAACTACCACAGGTAATGGCTGCAGTACTCCCTTCTGAGACTTCCAATATATTAGGTAACACAAGACCTACTTGGTTCACTCGAAATACTATTAAATACATGTAATTATTGAACGTTTTAATCTCTTGGTAGTAATCCTTGTATTTTCCTTTACAGTAGTATGTACCAGAGTCAGAAAGACTTAAATTCTTCAATATAATGGTGTTATTTGTAATTGTATGGTTCCTGGGTAAAGAATGGTCATCCAATTCGATAGCCCACTCGACTGGTGACAAACTTCCACAATATGCATTGACGGCGTTACCTTCAAGGGCGGTAAAAAACTTCGGAATAACTTCGGTGTGATACACTACAATTTTACGCCAGTTGTGACAAAGGGATTGAAAGATAACGGAGAATAACACCAATTTTGTTAAATTCATTCCCCTCTAACGCTTTACCGTAATAGCATTTCTGACAGGTCCCAGCTATATATTAGTTAAAATGAGCTAGCTACTTTAGTAAGCTAGTAGCTAGCGTGTGTATTATATTATGTAGCTTCCTCAGCTTTAGCTGTAGCTATTCATGAAATCTCTCTAGTGTATCAGAATATTAAGTGATAACATTGTTAAAGAATCCAAAAGGATAGAGTTGGAATCATATTTTCTGCTAAATTGCCAGCATTTCAGCTGTTAGCATTTAATTTCTCCAGCCTCAACCAGAGATTCAATACAGTTCCCAAGCTTAGCTGACCAGTGTACAAGCTTCCTCCCTCATTTTTATATTAGCTCTATAAATATTGTAGCTAATTAGTTAAGTTATAGTTTAGAGCGATTTTGTTGTACCTAAGGTATATAAGCTTCACCAACTTTTGCAAGTTAGCTATAACCCTTTTGAAAGATGAATTGGCTGGTATTCAATACACTGAAAACTCTAGCTATGTCTACTTTAGGATGTTTAAAGTTACTGACTGCTGTCAAACCTGTATACAGTCGAACTTCCTAATAAAGGACAGAATGGGAACACTAGTTTTGTACATTGTTGAGTAGCTGTCCCTTGAAACCATCACTTTTTGATTGTTTGTCTAATATTTTGATTGTAAAAGTTAATTAGAGTAAATGTATGGAGTGAAGAAATAAATTAAAAAGGTTAGCTACACTTCAGCAATAGAACAATGTATTGGGTTTATTTCGTTTGTTTGTTTTTTTAACAAAAAAATCTCATCAATTAGTCTTTTTTTTAACAATGAAAATTTTTAGTTCACAATACTTTAATATTGTTCCTTATTTTATGGCTTTTATGTGGCCACAATGCTTCAAATATGCATAATCTTGCATTTTCCAATTGTTTCTTTGAAACTCTTCAACTTACATGGAGGAGATAACAAAATGAGTTGTCACTATCATTATCATCTTCTCATCCAGTTGGTTCATGCTCAATGGATTCCCTTTCGTGGAGATATTAAACAGAGGCTAAAAGTAGGCGAGTATCTGAATTACATTCGGGAAGAAACAACAAAATAATAATAACTAGTGGTGAGCTTGAGCACAAATGGCGAGCGAGCCTTAAACTACACTATTGTTAAATGATTGATTTTAACAACTAACACTCAAGCTCCTAAAATATAGTCGAGTTTTTAAATTAGTATGCAGTAAAGGGAATTCAATGACATAGTAACCGCTCCCGCAACTGTTCGAATTGAAAAAGAAGCAACAAAATCAAATCACGTTATTTAAATTAATAGTAGTTGTAACGCACAATACTTTCACACAACTGAACATACCTGCGCAAGACATACCTTCGTGGTTCGTCTAGTGGATAATGAATTTTCAAGTAAATGCTGTTGAGTAGGGCTTATAACTGTGACAAGTATACGGACACAAGGCAGGCCCCCTGACCTTAGCAACGCCTTTACCCGGCGTTTTTTTCGAAATCAGCAATAATAAGTTTAGCAAAAATACTGAAGTGTTGTAGTGCGTAGGGCGAAGACGGCTTGTGCTACAGCTTCCAAATTAGGAGGAAGGCATCCCAAGGCCCCGTGCAGCCTACTGGTAGAATAAATTAGAAAACTTTAGATGCCGCGTTTAGCCGGGTTTTCACAAATCCGGTCACATATACCCTTTCCCGCTTAGCGCGATTCCCTATGTCTGGCGTGGGAGACCCTTTACCTTCCCATTATAAGTGGGCGTGAGTGGAAGGAAAGGGTCTCGTGAGAGCTCCACATCGGATTCGTACCGGAGTTGCTGTAGTGGCGCCCAATCAGATTGCAGTGGCATTCCATTTAGATTGCACCAATGCGCGCAAATTTGAAGTGAACGTACGTTTCCACTCACGCAGACCAATCTTTTCTAGGGATCAAGACCAAAAACTACTGAACAGGAAATGGCCTTCAACTATACCTGAGCAGCATCAAGTTTGTTAAAGCTATTATAAATAAAGACAATTTTGTGTTGGTATTGCTGTAGAAGTAAGTGTTTGTTGGTCAATAATACAGAGGTATAAAATATTAAGGTTGGATGCATTAGTGGTTTATTGACAGTACTGGAATCATAATCAGATACAACTGGAGCTGAAACTGGATTTGTTGGAGTTGAAAGGGAATGTATGGAATAATGTGGGATTTAGAGGAGCTAGATTTACTTGTAGCATAACTGAGTTTGCTATTTGGTGAGATCATGCTGTGCTGAAAGAGACATGTGCACACTTACTACAGACTGGTGTGAGCAGAATTATTGTTCAATTTACAAGTGAGCCAGACAAATACCTGAATCCATCTGCAGCTCCTACTCAACCAGAAAATTTTGCATTGAACATCATCAATTTTACTTATGTACTTTCTTCCAGGATTTTGTCTTATTACTGCCAATTACTTTCCTACCCATTGTGGTTAAAAGGTTAATTGTAACAATATCACCATGTGATAAAATAATAATAATGTAATAATTAGCTACATATAATAAAATAATAATAACAATGATGATGACCATGATCAAGCTTTGCCTATATAAGATATTGGGCTGCTAGGCAGTATTCAGATTGATTGCTACAAATCTCCCCATATTCTTTAGCATGTCTGCACATTACTATAAAATTGTGTATATATGTGTTTGACGTGGTGACATGACCTTCTTTTTTTTCACTAAGTCGTATAGGCATAGAAACACTTCTTGAATATATACTTTTCTTTTCTGTTGTCAATGGTTGACTTTGTCTGCTGTCAATGTTGACAAGGTTCACCTCTCTTTCTGCTTTTTTGGATTCAATTAAAACCATTGGCTTCCACAGATTAGACAATAATTCGATTTCTGTCAGTAGAAAACGTTTATTATAGCAAGCAAAGTGCTGCCTCTTATCAATCTCCAACGCAGTAGAGCCGTGTGTGCGCACGTACGACACGACTTAAAATGCTCACTTGAACGCTAACTTTACACGCCCCTTTAATGTTGAGTCAAGTACGCAGGTGAGCACGAATCGATGTGGAGCTCTCACCACACCCTTTCCTTCCCGCCCACTTATAGTGGGAAGGTAAAGGGTCAGTTACGCCAGACTAACGTCTGGCTACGCGGGACTAGGCTGCGGGTTAGAAATTTAGTTCTTACTGCCCCTGTAGTCCGGCGTAGCCAGACCCTTTACCGAACCGCTACACTGGCAATGGGTCTGGGGACATGGCCATACCAAATTTGTTCTGCCGCAGGTCATTACCGTTAGCAAATTACGGGGAATAGCCCTCCTCAACCACAAATAGAAATTCCTGTGCGTGTCAGCCACCCTTTCCAACGCTAGGTTTAGCAATCACGGCTAATTTGCGGTTGTAATATAGGTATAAAGGAGGTGGAGCACTCACCACTTCCACACATTTCTCCGAACAAATTTGGTACGGCCATGTCAGACCCTCCGCGCGCTTTATGCGCTACGTGGGTCTGGCTACGCCAGACTACTGCCCCTGTCGACCAATTCAAAATTGTCTGAATTAATCTTGGATTACAATCACGCGGGTTTCCGTCTACTGTTGAAGTTATGGCTTCATTTTTGCCTGGTTATCGGTCTGAGATCGCCAACGAAGAGTGCCGACAGCGCTATGGTTCTAAATTAGCTTTAATAAATAATAAGGATCCGTGTGAAATTCCAGTGCAGGAGTATGAGGATGATATAGACCTATGGCCTGCTACCACTTACATTCATGTAGGAATGTATTAAGTGTTCAATCCCAGTCCTTATACAGGGGAAGACCTCCTTAATTACAAAAGTATGGAGTGCTATCAAAGATTAACTGCAGGATGGATTCGAGATATATTTGTCAATTCCACAGACAACAAGAGAATTGTTATTGCTAAGGTACTTATAGCTATATTGGATACTTTTTAATACTAGTAGATGTATATTTGTGCATATAGGTAAATCATTCTATGCGCCTGAGAGAAAAACTTCTCACTCCATGGATTATAGCAGAAATAGGAGGAAGGATTTTAGTTGGTCATTGTGATTGTATGGCAGGTCTTGGTGAAACTTGCTCTCATATTGGAACTTTGCTGTGGGCTATTGAGGCTGGAGTTCGATTACGAGATTCCCTCACTGTCACTCAGAAGAAAGCTTACTGGGTCATTCCAACGGCTGTTAAAAATGTTCCTTATGCAAAAGTTAAGGATATGAACTTCACTGGAAAGTTAGCTCCAAAGAGACAGTCACACTCTATTTCTCCTTCACCATCACCGGGACCTTCACCATCACCAGGACCTTCACCTTTACCAGGACCTTCGTCATCACCAGAACCTATCTATCTGCTAGATTATCACCATCTCCTGGACCATCAACTACACCAAAAAAGAAAAGACCCAATGAATACACAGTGGGTTTTGACAAGTTCCTGGAAGAACTGGCTAATTGTTCTAGTAAGCCTGCTATCCTGTCTCTAATTTCACCATATTCTGAATCTTTTGTGCCCAAATCTCTATCTTCTGATTTACCAAATTTAGCGAAGCTTTATAACCCAGACTATGTTAAGCTGGATTATCAGGCTCTGCTGAAGAAAGCATCAGAAGTTACCGTGGAAGTTTCTGAACTGCAAGCAAATTGTGTTGAACAAGAAACTCGTGATCAACAACATTCACGTCTATGGTACAGAATGAGATGTGGACGAATAACAGCCTCGAAGCTGAGAGCAGCATGTTGTACTGATCCTTGTGCACCATCAAAAAGCTTGATCATGTCAATCTGCTATCCTGAACTCTCAAAATTTAAGTCGACTTTTACACAATGGGGATGTGATCACGAAAAATATGCTCGAGACCAATATCGTACCAAGTACTGCCAAGATCACCGTGAATTTCAAGTGAGAGAATGTGGGTTTTACATTTCAACTGAGTTTCCATTCATTGAAGCTTCTCCAGATGGATTAGTATCATGCAAGTGCTGTGGAGATGGTGTATGTGAGATAAAGGTATGATAGCATTGATATGAGATATAAAGTATAAATTGAAATACATTGCTTGCTACAAAATGTCCATATTCCTGTAAGGATCAAACCATTTGTGCAGCTGAAAAAGACAAATCAGCATTTTGTTTGCTCAAACTAGCTGATGGCATGTATCAGTTAAAACGAAATCATGCCTACTATTATCAAGTAAGTTCTAAATAGTCATATTTTATAAGAACGCAACTAATAAACATTAATTATAGGTACAATGTCAACTCTTCTGTTCTAAGAGATCGTACTGTGATTTTATTGTATGGACTCAAGAAGACTTGCATGTGGAAAGAATATATCCAGATGAAGAATTATGGCTAAACTGTGTTTCTCAAGCTAGAGTTCTGTTTGAAAACTCCATCCTGCCGGAATTATTAGGAAAGTTTTTTTCAAGACCACCTGAAGCTAAAATACCATCAGTTTCATTGGAGTTGGTCAATCAAGTCTACTGCTATTGTAGAGGTCCTGAAGCTGGGGATATGGTTGGATGTGATCATAAGGGGTGTCCATACAAATGGTTTCACTTGTCATGTTTAAAATTGAAAACATTTCCTAAATCTAAAGTCTGGTATTGCCCAGACTGTCGTAAATTAGCTAAATAACAAGTCTAAAATTGCTTTTGTAGTAGTATACTGTAATTTAATGTAATTTAATAAAATGTTTAATGAGATTTGTTCATGATTACAACATTAAATATTTAACAAAACTTTTGTATGATCACATATTATTCAAATGGAACTACAGAATCACATAGGTTGATAAGTGAGCAACAGACACAAACGATTTGATCTAACAAAGTTACTCCATCTTTAGCAGTAACAGCCTCAATTGGATGAGTAGCAGATAAAATGGTAAACTTTTGACGTACAACACCTATCACCCGTTCAACATGTATACGTACATTAGCAATACGTCTGGACTGTTCTACTTCAATGCCAGTTAACTGTTTCTTCCCCTTTGTAAAATTTGGAATAGCAACAGTTGCACAATACAAGCCAACTGACTCTTTGATGTCAAAACCCCGATCTGCAAGAATGGTGTCTCCAGGAGTTAGATGGGATAGGAGATTGGAATTTTCGCAATTCCTTCTCTTCTCACTCAAGGTCCTGGTCTTATCTCCTTCTTTCTCAATAACAGCTGGTAAGTGAAAAAAGCTCTTCTTATCTCTCTTCCCCCTATTGCCACAACCAATCATCGCACAAAAGTTAACCATGGCTGTTTAGCAATTGTGGTACACGCGCAGTTGTAATCCAAGATGGCCGACGTCTACTTTAGCCACGCCCATTGCAACCCCTCTATATTCTGTTCTGTCTGCTGTCTGGAACTCGGAAGGTCCGCATTGCCAGAAGCTCTTAATAAACAATTTTCAATAGGAAATCATCCAGTTTTGTGTTGTCCGCTGTATCCTGGTTGTCTGTTTTTCAGAAGGTCCCGCTGAACGAAGTCCGACAGTAGTTACCTAATAACATTGTTGAATTAAGAGTGTTTTTTCCTCGCTGTAATACAACTCTATAATATATAAATTTGGCTTCAATGCTTGATCTCCCCCACCACCAATAAGGTTTTACAGGAATATAAGTCAGTTGAATGTACATCTACTAAATTTTACCACAGAAATTGGAACGACTTCGGAACAAGTAGTGATTACCACAAGGTGCAGCTAGACCCTTTACCTAACCGCTTCGGGGCATAGCGGTTAGGTAAAGTTTTGGCTGCGAGACGAAAGATGCAGAACCACATGCCCAAGACGCATCATTATGACCAGGTCACAAACTGGAATATTCTGCCAGTCACATTCATATAACTACTAACTTCATCACATTTACCTCATTGTGGTTATTTGTGTAGGCACATTTTATTATATTTAAAAGTTTGAATTAGAAAAGTTCGAGTGTTTTATGCTGTCCAATAAATTCTATTTTAAAAAGTGTAAAATTGGCTACCATTCTATAATTGTGCTAAAACGCAACTTTTGTCAGAGGGCTTCTCAGGTATTCTACTCCATTGTGTTTTTAAATGATTTTTGGTGCTTTTATCCACTGTATGACAATAATTTCACATTATTATTATTTTTATCATCATAATCATTATTATATCCTGTACAAAATCTACTATTGTACCATTCCGTCATAATTTTCAATGTACGTACTTTATGTGTATATATATATGTAACATTTATAGATTGATATACTGTGCACAGCATAATAACATCAATGAATATTCAAAGTATAATTTGATTTTTGTAGCTGATGGTTAAGTCTTTATGTGGGAGAACTATAGAGTTCAGGACCATCCTCTCACTGCATACTGTCACACTCTGACCTATGGTACATCAACCAGCAAGCATAATGACTAATACTAATTTACTAGAAACTTCTATTCATACCAAACAAAAGTGCTAGTGTCACATATATAATTACTAGAATGCTAGAATTTTCACTTGAGTTAGGTTATGTCTTTATGATTATTATGGTTAAATGTATTTCCTTGGTTGTAATCACACTAACTATAGCCTAGGTATTTATACTCATCAGTTTTAGTTTCGTTTTTCAAGTGACTTGTTCTATTAACATAGACACAAGCTGACGTAATTTATGGTCAAGATGCAATCATTGCCAAAGTGTGAAACAGAGAAGATCACACCTTTTCACACACATACAGTAAACGCAAAAAAAAAAAAAAAAAAAAAAAAAAAAAAAAAAAAAAAGATTCAGATTTCATGTCATAGAACAGCCGTCCTAAGATAAAAGAAAAGGGTAAAAATGAAGCATTAAATGTAAACACTGTCTTCATGAGAGAAGAAGCTCAACAGGGCAGAGACACTCACCAGTCTATATTTTCAATGCAAAACTCCACTTCCAGCACTCTGTTAACTTCCCAGCATAAAGCAAAACTACCGCAGGCAGCAAGAAATTATTTGCTCACGTGATTAAGATATGACGTTAGGGGGAGTTGCCCACTAAAGCTAGTACTTTAGCAGAGCTGAAAACATGACGTTTTTCTAAAAAGTCAGCCCAAAACTGAGTAATTTCGTACTTGAATCAATAGTTAAATGTCAGTAATTTCCAAATTCAGAGCGTGACAGACAGGACGACTACTATAACCCTCTCGCTCATGCGTGCTGAGAATTAATAACAACAATAAAAACTGCCGTTTTACAGCCACACTACGGAACGGAATTCGGAATTTATTTCTGGCGCTTACTGTGCACACACACACACACAAAAAAAATATGGCCACATAACAGGCATGCAGCATTACCTAGTATAGTTATTGAAGGATTCAGTCTTCCCTCATCATTGAACAGAGACTCGGAAGTAACTCTGGCCACAGGGTCATTAGGATTGGGATCACAGGGGTAGCCCTCCACTCTAGACCACGCCCCCAGCACACAGTCCCAGCCTATGATACTATGTAGGACAAAACTGTGCTCCTACAATACAAACACAATTGTATATTCAAATATAATACAAGTGTTGAACGGCACTGGCCTAATAAGATATCACAATACTATATTAACCAAATATCCAGCTATTATGAAGTACATATACATTGCACAGCAAAGGTGCGAACCCTCAGAGCTATACTACAAATCATCTCAGACCCAAAGAATAATAAATTGGCTATTCTAATCAGGAATCGATTGTATTTTGACCAATGAAAGCAGTACTGTAAACACTGTCTTCATAAGAGAAGAAGCTAAACATGCAAGAGACACTCACTGGTACACAGTATCATTGCAAAACTCCACTTCCAGAACTCTGTTAACTTCCTAGCATAAAGCTAAACTTATGCAGGCAGTAAGAAATTAATAGTTGTAGTGCTGGGCGATATACCCGAATTATCGTTACACCGCCAATAAAAAGTTGATATCACCGAGTCTTGCTGTTAATCCTGATGGTATTATCGACGGTAACTCGCTCAATATCGTTGGTACGGGTCGTCAATTGAATGCGGGCTTATCGTGCGCATAGCAATTTTGTGGAGCAGCCGTTTTTTGCTTGCTGCACCGCTTAGCGATTGTAGTGCTAATTTAGCTAGGTATGGCTGCAAGTTCTAGCTCCAGTGTGAGGATAATAAAGCTAATACTGTTTCACCTGTGTGGACTTACTTTGGGCTGGAAGCAGATGGACAAGGCAAGCTCATTTCAAAGGAGATTGCAATTTGTATACTTTGCAATAGCAGAACATCTACAAAGGGAGGCAGCACCAGCAATCTTTTCAGCCATCTCAAAAATCATCACCCTAAGGAGTATGCTTACTTAAAGTCTGCAAGCAGCAAACCTGCAAAGTCCAGCCATCAGCCATCAGTCATCAGTCATCCTCATCATCTCAGCCTACACTAGTAAGTGTCGTGGACAAGCTAAAGCCATATAATAGAGATGGGAAGAAATGGCAAGACTTGACAGACTCTGTCACATTTTGCTTGTGTAAGGACATGCTTCCAATATACACAGTAGAGAAGCCTGGGTTTCAGCGAATGTTGAAAAGTTTTGACTCACAGTACCAACTTCCATCCAGAAAGTATTTTTCCGAGACTGCGATTCCTAAGCTCTACAACCAAGAGAAGGAGAGAGTTGTGGCAGAGTTAAGCCTGGTCAAGAGCTTTGCTGCTACCACTGACATGTGGTCTAGTGAGACGGGTCAACCATTCTTGTCATATACCATTCAATTTATAGACAATGAGTGGATACTGCGAACGTACTGCTTGCAGGCATTGTAGACCACACTGCAAGTAACATCGCAAACGCCTTATTATCTACTCTTGAGAATTGGAGTTTGAACTCATCAAATCAAGCAAGGAAGTCCTAGTTATCTTATTATTGAAGAGCATAGAATTGTACTCACCATGAACAATTTTTATAGTATTCTTTTAATTTTTTGGGGAAGTGGGAGTTTTATACAAACAAAATCATTTTCTTTATGTGTGTATGTGTGTGTCAGGGGGGTGTGTCAGGGGGGTGGGAGAAGGGAAAGTGGTAAGGGGAGAAATTCACATAATTGTGGAATTATTTAGACTCTTAAAAATCTAATATATATAATATGAAATAAAAATGACTAATGAAACCTAAACTGCCAATCCCTCCATAATGTAAACCCTACACACAGTGAGCGCTAAACAATGTTTATAGTTAGTTGACATAATTAATATCACATTAATTCATTCAGTTCTTTATTGTTTAGGTATGTGTGACAACTGATAATGGAGCCAACATCACGTGTGCCCTAAACAGATCTTTGGCATGGCCACGATTACCATGTTTTGGTCATAATCTTCACTTGGCGGTCACTAATTCAATTAAAGATGATGACAGGGTAAACAGAGCTTTGGGTTTGTGCCGGAAGATTGTTAGTGCCTTCTCTTTCAGCTGGAAGAAGAAACGAGATTTGGCAGAAGTACAGCAATCACTGAATCTCCCTTACATTCCCTCAACGCGATGGGGATGAACACAAGTCATGATTGACAGGATCTTGGAACAGAAGGATGCTATTCGTCAAGTGCTGCAGGCAGACAGCAAAACTAAGCACTTGAAACTAACATGGCAAGATTTGGATGTTCTGGAGTCTATCGAAAGTGCATTCAGTCCATTAGACGAGTTCACTGATGCTCTTTCGGGTGAATCAGAAGTGACAGCTTCCTCAGTTAAAGCTGTTTTACATGTACTCGAAACAGATGTGTTAAAGGTGGATGCAGTAAATGATACCACATTAACCAAGGATATTAAGAAGTTTGTGATGGAGTATCTTGTGGGACAAGTATGAGCCGGCTGACATCCAAAACCTTCTAAATAGAGCCTGTTATCTGGATCCTCGGTTTTGTGATGTGTATCTGAGTGGTGATGCAAGGAAATTGGTGAAACAGATGATTATTGAAGAAGTAGGATTACTGCTCAGTCATTTGAACTCATCTGAGTCCGTTAGTAAGGAGTGTGCACCAGGTAACCCACCTCCATCAAAGAAACGAAAACTCGGTGCTTGGCTTGAGAAAGCAAGGCAAAGTGCTCAAGATGATGATCAGAGGGAGTCATCGTCATTGACCAGCCTACAACATGTGCAAAAAGAAATTGAACATTATGAAAAACTTCCCCGTGCTGATGCAACGTCCCATCCACTTGAATGGTGGAAAATACATAGTAAGCAGTTTCCTGCACTTTCATTGCTGGCTAAGCAATATTTGTGTGCATGTGCATCAAGTTCTTCTTCGGAGCGTGTTTTTAGCACGTCTGGACACATTATTTCGAATCGAAGATTGTGCCTAAAGCCAGAAAAAAATCAACATGATAGTTTTTTTAGCAAAAAAAATTGTAATTAGTTAGCTAAAATGATATTTTCATTTCTAAATAATTTTCAAATTAAACTAACGATTTCCTTCAATGTTTAAATTGACTGTATAAATTTTATGTACGATGTACTATAAAAAAAATTTTTAAAAGAAGAAATATCGTGATATAATCATCGCCATATCATGATAATTTCAAATGATATCATATCGCCTGTCATTATTCAATATCGCCCAGCACTAAATAGTTGCTCGTGTGATTACAACATGACGATAAGTGGTATGTATTACCCACAAAAAGCTAGTACCTATGCAGAGTTGACAGCTTCACATTTTCTCAAAAGTGAGCTCGGAAAAAAAAGGTAGCTCAAAAAAGGTCTTAAATTGTCATTCCAAGTAAACATACCAAATTCTATAGTTAGCTGTCAGTAATCTCCAAAAAACAGACAGACTGACAGAAGACAAACAGACAGACGGACTACTATATCTATTTCTTTATTAATTTTGATTTGTGTTGACCAACTTGTCAGCACTGCATTTTAAGAGAAAGGAGATAATACAGGGGAGTGGAGGGTGATTTGAGTTTGTTTGTTTTTTATCTCTCTTCACCATTTTCAACAGAAGCAAAATAAACAAAAAAATCTTCCCAGTGAGGATTGGCAGCTCGAACAAGTCCTTCATACTATCTAGCATTTTTCTTTAGAACGAAATTTCACCAGAATGAGTGAATGGAGCTTGGAAGTCATACGCACTTGCAAGAATGACAGGGCGCAAACACTGTGGCAAAACTTTCGCGTTTAGGCCACAATTTATACCTGGCCATCACAAAAGCATTTAGTAAGCTGTGGTCAAGCATTGGAATGAGTTAGGAAGCCAAAGATTAACCACATGCCAATATAACACTTCACACTAGATGCTACAATAGCTGATGTTTTGTAGTGCTTGCAGTTGTAAGGAAAAAAAAAAAAGTTGGCTTGTACAATTCTATTTAATGCCTACCAATAAGTTGTACTAGAATGGGAGCATGTACAATAACAAGCTACACACAATCTCCATCAATGGCATGTCACCATGGGTTTCAATAATTAGTATGTAGATTGTATTAAAAATGCCATTTATTTATTAATTTTGTACCCTTTGTAGAAGTAATAGGGATAATAATTCAAATGTTTGAACTCCACGAAGCTTTCATCAGTGATTTTGTAAATGACAAACCAAACAGAAATAATAAAGAAATGAAATACTTCAGCGAAACCTACTCCAGTCAGAAACTGAAGAGAGCAATCAAACTACGCTATACATGAGGTACACACAGACTCACCTGTATCTCTGCTCTGTCCAGTACTATAGCCTCCTTGACTCTAGCACCAGCATGGATAGTCACACCTGCACCTACATACACATTAGGACCCAACTACACACACACACACACACACACACACACACACACACACACACATACACACACACACACACATGCACACACACACATACACACTAAACTTTAATACTAGCAGCAATGCACACTATCGTTACAAATATGCCCACATATCCCATAATTATCCAGTATTGCAGATAAATATCAGTGGGTATTCCTGGAAGTTTCAATCCTCTCATACAATGTGTCACATGGCCATAAATATGGCCATGTTACAACACATGTTGTCAAATTAACTTGTTAAAGCCACAACTATGTATACATAACTAATCCTGGGAAATGGAGAATGGAAAAGACCACACCCCAAGCATCAATGGAGGCTAAGGAGGAAGAAGTAGGGGAGGGGGGGGGGGGGGGGAAGGAAGATTAAACTGCCCCTGCCTCCCTCCCTTCTTATTGGGTATACCAATCATGTGACTACAAACACAAAAGGCTGGCATGACCAATATATCAATTTAACAAAAGGAGGGTTAACTCCACTAACAATCTAGCCAGAGTATTTGCTGTCCTATATATTCCTTATGCTAGTAATCTAACCCCAGTACTATCCCTCTGCTAGTAATCTCCATATTTTCTAATTCCGTGTACATACCGTGGCTGACGGGTCAATGCGAGCTGAAGGATGTATTCGCACATGCCCAATGATGTGAGGTTGGTCTGGCTTGCCATTGGTTGACAACAAGTCCGGCCGATTGGAATGCAATAATGACAAGTAAAGACGATTGGCATAAATAGCTGAGCTATACACAAACGAACAAAATAACAGTAACAATAGAATAATATGTTTCAAAGTGTATGTAAATAGACTTAACTAGTCATTCCGGATGAGAACGATATCTTTTCATTTCATTTAGTATAGAACTCAACAATACACGTACAAACTTGTTTACAACACATGTTGGGTAAAGTTGTCTGCATCTTACAAGAATCAAAGCCACAGTTTAAACTATGCACATATGCAATAATATCTCTACTAAGTCCAGTATGTATACATACAATATGTACACTGTAAGTACATAGGTTTGTGTATGTATGTATGTATGTATGTACGTATATACAGTAAGAGACAAAATATAGTTCCGAATTCGGTTCCATGGTACGGCCGTAAAACGGTAGTTTTTTTACCGTAGTTTCTATCGTTGCGTTCCGTACCGTTTTGACAAAACGGCCGACACAGTTTACTAAAAACGGAAAAAAACGGTTAAGCTTTTCCATCGATTCACAGGATATTTTCTAGCTAGAAACTCTTCCATAGCTATATCAGTAAGCTAAGGCCTTGTATCAACCATTAAACGCTACAGGGATAGTGCAAAAAAGATCGTACAACATTTTTACTTGCTTCAATAGAGCTGCAGACCGAAGTTCCAATGGGCACAGAGCTCAAACGAGGTCCGCACTTCGTGGGTCTTCTGTTAGCTACTGATGGACCTCCAGCAGTAAAAAATGTAAGCCCGAGAAGGCCCTAACATCGAGAAAACATCGATACCGTGAGGTGGTCGAACTAACAATTCTCCGTGAGACAACTTTGAAAAGGATAGCTTCAAATTTTTTTAACCCGAAAAGCTCCGCCTCAGGAGCCTGTAAACAAAAAAAAGAAACGTTTTATTGGATAAACGATTTTATATAATTCTTTGAGCAAGACATACATGAACGAGAAAGATTAAAACGGTAACGCGGTCGAACGGAACAGCCGTTTTTTACCAAACGGCGTACCGTTTTTTAATCGGTGCGACGGCCGTTCTATGGAATGGAATTCGGAACTTTATTTAGTCTTGTACTGTATTCATGTATGTATGTATATGTATGTACCATATGTATGCATGTATACATAACATGCAAGCCTATACATACATGTATAATACAGTATATTAAGTTAAATTGTGTCAACATCATTGAAGCCATCTATATACATCCACCCTTTACCTACCCAGCAGTCTTGACTTGGCACCAAAACTGATCCTTCATCTTGTACACAAAGAGTCTGCCCGTGCCAGCTAGTGGTGACAACACAGACCTTTCCAGATCTATCACATCCTTGTCATCTGAACCTCTAGCAATACAACAGCATCAAAAGAACACAACAATAATAATCATAGTAATAATAATAATAACAATAATATTAATAATAATAAGTAATATAAAAATAATAATAATAATAATAATTATTATTAATAATAATAACAATAATATTAATAATAATGATAATAATAATAATAATAATAATAATAATAATAATAATAAAATAATAATAATAATACTTTCCTAAAATTCCATTATTAATACTCCTTCAATATATAAATAAATTTAAAGATTTTGTTGCAAGGTATACATGTAGTATTAGTATAGTGTATATGTATACTGTACGTCCACAATAGACGTTAAGATTCTGATGAGTTTTCTTCAGTGACTGGTGTTACATTTAAAACATAATGACAACAATAATAATAACCAATAATATTAATAACATTAATAATAATAATAATAATAATAATAATAATTGACCAGGTCTACTCACTACGTAGAACAACTACGAAAGCCCAGAATAACAATGAAACATCGCACAAGTCTACGCCAGACCCGGCGTCACATCGAACAGCATGTGGATAATATCGAAATGCTAAAGGGAAAGTCTTTCGAAACTTTCATGGCTGCTCTAGCAATCAACGATTTCGATGATGATTTGACTACAACTTGGAATGACTACAAAGCAAGAAATTCGATTACTGGATTACCCACCGTAACTCATGTTCTAAAGTTTCTTGATGAACAGGAACAACTACGTCCACTCAGAGAACTGGATCAGCCCGAGCCCCCTACGAGTGTACACAATACTACAGTTACAAGCCATCCAGATCGTAAACCGTCAACAACATCGAAACAACGACATCAGGCAAAATATAAGCCTTCTGCCAGAACCATGAAAGTCCAAGCTAACAGCACAGTCTGCCCTGAGTGCGGAGAGAATCATTATATCAACAAATGTTCGACCTTCTTACGAAAAGGAACTTCAGATAGATGGAAGAGAGCCAAAGATCTCAAGCTCTGTCAGAACTGTCTAATGAGCAATCATACCACAGATGAATGTCGATCACGCTTCACTTGTAAAGTTTGCAAGAAACGTCATCACAGCGTACTTCATGGAGGACAAGACATACCAATTGAAGAACAACGAGAAAGTATTACTCTTCGAGCCGTAGCCCTGGCACAAGGAAAGAAATTAGAAGAGAATAAGACAGCGGAACTCGTGCAGGAACTCTGCCTACAGCCATCGTTGAATTACGAAATGGAAGACAACAGAAACGTGTGCGAGTTGGTTTTGATTCTGGCGCTGTGACTTCGCTAATATCATTGAAGTTAGCCAAGCAAATGAAGTACTCAATGTTAGGAAGTTCGTTCGAGATCTCAGGGATGCATTCGTCAATTCCAAACTTTGGAAGTGTCAACGCACGACTCTACTCTTTGTATTCAGATGATTACAGAGACTTAGGTCTACATATCGTCAAGGATATTCCATATGCCCGACCCCCTGTCAACAAGCTACGAGTGCTAGACTCCGCTCTTATCAAACCTTTAGCTCCTATTGCAGACCCAGAACTAGGAGGACGTGTTGACATTCTTATCGGTGCTGCAGACATGATAGCGTGCTCCACTGGATCTTCTCATATAGACCCAGAAAATCTCATAGAAGCAAGACCAACAATCTTCGGATGGGTCATTACTACTGAAGTTGAGCCTAGCCAGAAAGCACTCACTCGACGTTCCACCGTACAACAGGATCCGGAGGACTTAGAAGAAGTTCTACAACGACTTTTTCAAATTGACAGAATTTCTAACGAGCGAACCATGACCGACGATGATCAACTGGCAGTAGATCATTTCATGGAAACATACGAACGTCATGAAGACGGTCGCTACAAGGTCAAGCTTCCTCACAAACTAAATGCACCACCATTGGGTGCTAGTTTTGAAACAGCCAAACGCAGACATTTCCAAAACGAACGAAGTCTTGTCAAGAAAGGTCAATTGGAACGTTTTCGTCAGGTCATAGATGAATACTTAGAACTGGATCATGCAGAAAAGGTTCCTGCATCAGAAATCAAGACATCGAAGCCGACATTTTATATGCCAGTTCATGGTGTATCGAAACAGACGTCAACGACAACCAAACTACGAGCCGTATTTGATGCTTCGGCCAAGACGTCTAACGGAGTATCACTCAACGAAACACTCCTCACTGGGCCTAATCAATACCCTTTGCTACAGAACATTCTGTTCAAGTTCAGACTGAAATCTATTGGAATCAGTGCCGACATTGGGAAGATGTTCCGTCAAATCATGTTACATGAAGAGGAACGAGACTTGCATAGGTTTCTTCGCGGTACGTCGGCCGGGGTAGAAATCTGCCGAATGAAACGTTTAACTTTTGGAGTTAAGTCGTCACCCTACATTGCCACGCAAGTCATTCAACACTGGGCAAAGCAATCATTGGAAACTTACCCTCTCGCTGCAAAAGGCATTTTAGAGAACTTCTATGTATACGACTTTCTTTTCAGTGTTGACACTACAGAACAGGGAAATGCAATCAGAGTACAGCTTTGTAACCTCTTAAAAGAAATTGGGATGGACATTCGAAAGTGGAGGACAAATGACACAGAACTCAGGAAGCTTATACCAGAAGAATCCTTGGAATTGAGCGACCTCACCCTCCCCAAACCACTTGAATCTTCTCGTGCTCTAGGCATTCATTGGGATGTGAATCAAGACACTCTCCACGTAGCAGTGCCACCACGAACAACGAGCAATGTGACTAAACGGGAAGTAGCGTCTATTGCAGCCAAAGTGTACGACAAACTTGGTTTGTTCTCACCTGCACTCATTCCAGCAAAGATAATTTTGAGAGAGACTTGGAAACGCAAGCTGGATTGGGACCAAGAGATTCCAGATGATCTTCAGCAAAACTGGGATGCATGGATGGAACATATTCATTGCATAGCAGAGCACCCAGTCCGAAGGAGCCTATCTGACAATAAAGCAGTTGTTCTTAGAGAGCTACATGGTTTCGCTGATGCCTCCAAGGAAGCATACGGAGCAGTCACGTATCTAAGGACGACATATGATGATGGATCAGTAGCAATCAACCTTCTTTATTCACAAGGAAGAGTAGTACCTGTTCGAGCAAACACTATTCCAAGGTTAGAACTGGAAGCTCTTACTCTACTTGCAAAACAACTAGCCTACATCCGAGAGATCATGGACATTGACAAACAGTACGTTTACGCTTGGTCTGATTCTGAAATAGTATTGGCATGGACGAAGAAACACCCGTCAGGATTGAAGACATACGTCGGAAATAGAGTTCAAATTATCCAAGCCGAAGTGGATGTTCAAAACTGCAATCATGTGTCATCAAAGGACAACCCTGCTGATCTTATCAGTAGAGGAATATCAGCAAACAAATTGGTCACTTCAGATTTATGGTGGCACGGACCGGCATGGCTCACAAGTAAATCAGAAGCTTGGAAGATAGAACCATTGCCAAAAATGACGCAACTTCCTGAAGTTCGAGTACGTTTGGTCGTTGAAGCAACCAATTTAGAGTTCCAAGAATCGCTCAGCAAGTTCTCAACCTATCACACAACTCAGAGAGTTATTGCCTGGGTCATGAGATTTATTCAGAATGCCAGAGGGAAGAAGGAAGATAGAGTTTTGATGACCACTCTAAGCAGTAAAGAACTGGAAGAAGCAGACATCATATTACTGAAGCTGGCACAACAGCAAGGATGTCAGACAGAAATTCGAGCTGCACAAAAGAAGGAAGTTTTATCTAAAGGTCATCTGCTCAATAGATATGAAGTGGGATTGAATGATCAAGGACTTCTGGTAGCTAGGGGAAGAGTTCGACAAGTTGAGGAACCAAAACAACTACAAACTAGAATTTTCTTGACTTTAAATTCGCCGATCACTAAACTCCTAGTCAAACACCTTCATGCTTTCCACAAGCACGCCGGAATATCTGTGTTGATGGCCACGATCAGTCAGACTTATATTATTCCTGGACTAAGGAACGAGTTAAAGCGACTCAGCAGACAATGTGTGAAATGTCAGACTGCCTACTGTAGACCATTGACCCAGCAAATGGGACCCCTACCAAGCTGTAGAACTACTCCAGCACCACCATTCACACGGACAGGAATAGATTTTGCTGGACCTGTCTACATCAAACAGGGAGCTACCAGAAAACCTGTTAGAGTGAAAGCTTATGTTTGTCTATTTGTCTGCATGACAACGAAGGCAGTGCATATTGAACTTTGTCATGAACTTACTAGTGAAGCTTTCATTCAAACATTCAAGCGTTTTAAAAGTCGAAGAGGAATTCCTCAACAAGTATATTCAGACAATGGCAGCAATTTTATAGGAGCTAAATCAGAAATTGTAGAATTACAACAATTGTTTGAGGAACAGAAGACTAAGCAAGCCATCTCTCATCTAGTGACAGATCATAAGATTGAATGGCACAATACACCTCCAAGGGCACCACACTTCGGAGGATTGTGGGAGACTTCCATCAGACTAATGAAGTTACAAATCAGGAAAATTCTCGCCCCACACTTGCTAACATTTGAAGAACTATCCACTGTGTTAGCAGAGTGTGAAGCTATTTTGAATTCAAGGCCAATCACCTCATTGGAGTCTGGGCGAAATGGCATCTGAAAAAACGAAATGTTAGGGTCAATGACATAGTTCTTGTTAAAGATGACGTATTGAAGCATCTCACATGGCCCTTGGCTAGAGTTGTTAAGGTATATCCTGGAGATGACAACATTGTACGGGTGGTGGACCTCAGAATCGGGGACAAGATCTACAAAAGGTCTATACATAGACTAGTACTACTAGTTCCAGATGAAGAGAAATGATTGTTCAGCCTGCCCGGGGAATATGACCAGGTCTACCCTGGTATGAACTGACAAACCTTTATCATCGCATACACACAATCGCGCATGTACATTATAACCGCCAGCAAACTGTGTTGTCTGGCGACGCATTGTAACCGTTGTTAGTGCTTTTAAAAAATACTTTTAACCAGATTACCTTTTTACTGAGTATTATTGTGTTTGGTAATAATAACACAAGGAGCACTCTGGTCCTTCGAGAAACTATAGCTACAAATAGCTAAAACCATTCCCACTATTGCACTAGCCGATTGTGGAGAGGGAGTTTGTGAAAGCCATCCTTGCCCCCTTCAATAATAATAATAATAATTATAATAATATAAAACAATAATAAATAACAATAATAATAATCATCATAATGATGATAACAATAATAATAACTAATAATATTAATAACATTAATAATAATAATAATAATATCAATAATAATAATAATAATAATAAAATTCTTGGAGTTCAGGCGGATTTTTCCTGAACATGTCACAAACATACATCACCACATTACCCAAACTCCACCCTCCCATCATCCCATCCCTAGCCACATGTACATCACAGCATGTCAGCCCACAGTTCACTCTCTCAACCTCACATGAGTTCATTGGCATGGTTCCTCTGAAAGACCTTGCCCAGGTGACTGAAGATATGAGGTGTGAACAAGTACGCCCCAGCGCTGACGATACTACTCACAAATGTACTTGGCTTCTCCACATAGTGCAATACCTACACACATACATACATACACACGTCACAGTTATGTATGCCCGTGTGCATATGGCAGTTGTTACAACAAAAGAAATGCCAACATGAACCTACATACTGACTTGCTCGAGTTAGTCATTAGTGACCCTTTACCGTGTATCTAAATTCATTGACAAACGTGTGAATATTTTGAAGCCACCCTTTACCTGATGGGTGTTTGGGTCCTCAGCAATACAACCGTAGTTCAAAGACTGGGTTTCATTAGCCTACAAATACACATGGTTAAGTTGTCAATAACTAATTACAGTGATACAGTAACGACAATAAAAAATAATAGTAATTATAATAATAATAATAATAATAATAAATAATAAATAATGATAATAATAAGAATGCAGTAGCAAAAGGTATTTTTTATCCATTGTTATCACATGGTTCAGTCTTTGCTTTTCTTTTCTCACTTACATAAACTTTTCTTGACACATACTGTCACCATAGTCATTGGTACTGATGATGCTTTACCGAATTCATCTATACGCAAGAGTCATTGGTTGTTTTCTCACTTAAACTCTTCACACAGAATACACACACTACCACCCCATCACAGTAGCCCTTGACTAACTTAGTAGTTACAGTATAAAAACCACCAGTTCTTGAAAGATATATAACCACACAGTGTGACAGACAACGCCAACACAGACTCATGCAAGTCCAAACTCCTCCCCTTGCTCAACATGACCCCTCCCCCCCTCACCTCTGTTCCCAAAATGACGAAACTATCAGCAGAGTTGCCCAGTGTCCTGTGATACTCATTCATCTCTCGGACGGGGAAATCACAGCACACGTCCATGTGAATGACAAAAAACCCTCGAGGGTTGCCCGTCATGATTTGATCCCTGAAGTGGTAAATGCCCCCCGCAGTGCCGAGTGGGCTGTACTCCTGCAGGTACCTGCACACAGACAACCACGCCCACATGAGAGGATGCGTGTTATGCACGTGTGTGGTGTTTGCGTCAAAATGAGCTGGATTGTACCAAATATGTACGTAGGTAGGTAGGAGGAAGAAAGAAAGGAAGGAGAAGGCAGAAGGGGTATTGATGAAAACGCACCAGAGTATACTCAATTAATGTCTTATATACACACAATCACACAATGCATCAGTTATACACACAATTTACAAAAAAGGTAATAATAATAATAATAATAATAATAATAATAATAATAATAATAATAATAATAATTCAGTAATTCTCGGCTGAAATAATAGCAAATTTTTCTCTTTTTAACAGCCAATATAATTAATTTAACTCTATTGGCAGTTATGTAAAAAGAGAAAAAAATTTGCTTTTACAATAATAATAACAATAATAATATAATTGATAACATATTCAAGAACCAATATGACTCAGTAGAAGGGCTCATGCAAAATCACTTCCAAAACATTTTTTTTTTGTCTTAATATAGAGCTATTATTGGCGAGCGAGCGTAGCAAGCAAGACACTTACAGGGGTAACACAATTGAAAATTGGGGATGTTTGTTGGCGAGCGAGCGTAGCGAGCGAGACAGTATTAGGGATGGATAATGCAAAATCGGGTATATGTTATACGTTATGTGTGGAAGGATGGTACGTATGCCCCTAAAATGCGCGCGCGGACAACTTTTTTCTCCAAAAAACACGTCTTTTTAGGCTTGACCCCAGTTTATTCTGAACTACAGCATTAAGCAAGTCTTACTTTAAACTTAAGCTCCAAATTGTGAGAGAATTCCTGCGAAAATGCTTGTTTTTCAAGTCACAAAAAGTTGCTGCGACCTGTTACTATGACATTGAAGACCCTTTACCAGACTTAAATTCAAAACTTCGCCTTTTTTCCGGCTAAGTGCGGCTTGTTAGTTGTCAAGAGCCACCTGTAGTCAGTACTAAGAGAGCTATCACTACTTCTGAAAAGCGTATGTAAGCACATAAAGTATTAATGCTAAGGAAGCTACTACTACTCAAGGGATAAGTACGTAATTCCATATTTGTTAGCTAAATATGCAAAAATAACTCTGGCCTTTCTTTTTTGTAACTAAGAGCTTGTTGTCAACAGTGACTGGTAAATTCAAATAGTCAGAATGACTCAAATTTGGTACTACAAAAGTTACCACTGCTCAAGAAAATGAGGTAAGAAAGTAATTTTGTATTTGTGTGCTAAAATTGATTGTCTTTTGTTTTTGTAGGTGAGAGCTTGTTGTCAAGAATTCAAGGTAATTCAGATGGTCAAAGTAACTTCAATTTGATACTACAGAAGTTATCAATACTCAAGAATGATGTAAGTAGTAATTCCATATATGTTGGCTAAAATTACAAATAATAACACTGGTTTATTTTTTATCGTAGCTGAGAGCTTGTTCAAGAGTTACTGGTGATTGAGATTATCAGAATGGTTGATGTTTGATACTACAAAAGTTACCATTAACCAGGTAAGAGAGTGATTTTGTATTTGTTTGCTGAAAATCAAATGTCATAACTGCTATTGTAGTGTTTGCATGAAGTAAGCTAAAAATAGTAACATTGTATGTTACCTAATTATCAGGCTCCCTCGCCATTTGTGCTCAAGCACACCACTAGTTTATTTATATATATGTTTGGACGTATGTATGTCATTTTGTACTTTGACCCTCCGTATTTTTGTGTTCGCTCCGCATTCGACCCCATCCCAAACTTCACTAAACAGAATCCTCCGGTTTAGCGACCATTGCCTGTATCACCTTAGAAATTGAATTGTTTACCGATTTGAATTCTTTTGCGGGTGCAGTTATAACGCAAAAACGTATGGGAGCTCCATTTCTATTCGAGTTAGTCGCTATTTGTCACAGTTATAAGCCCTACTCAACAGCATTAACTTGTAAATTCATTGTCTACTAGACTAACCATGAAGGTAAGTCTTGCGTAGGTATGTTCAGTTGTGTGAAAGTATTGTACGTTACAACTACTATTAAGAATGTCACAAAGAAAACTATAAATAACGTGACTTGATTTTGTTGCTTCTTTTTCAATTCAAACAGTTGCGGGGGAGCGGTTACTATGGCATTGAACCCCTTTACCGCATATACTTAATTTAAAAACTCTACTTTATTTTAGTAGCTTGAGTGTTAGTTGTTAAAATCAATCACTTAACAATAGTGTAGTTTAAGGCTCACTCGCCATTTGTGCTCAAGCACACCACTAGTAATTACTCTGCAGCAGTAAAATTATTTCCTAAAGGATTGCAATAATACAAGAGTACACAATTACTCCACTCTGGGAGCAATTAGCAACTAAAGTGTTAATGGGATGAAAGTAATAGTTGTCAATTGGTAGCAAAAGTTGTCATGTATCTGGGGTACTGTACACACTGGCTTCCCATTCTTGGTCATTCAATGATGTGAGATAAGGTAAGGTGTCATCATTAACAATCACAACACATATACATAACCTAAACACTTGTCGTATCTATTTCACATGGTGTCTGAAATAGAGTAATTTATTGAAAATTCACAATAAGGGTATTTCAAAAATTTCGGTGCATGAATTTTCATCAGTGCAGTAATATCACAGATGAAGGTTCACCAGACCACATAATATTCAATTAAACTCTTGCTAATTTTCATCTAAACTCTTATTGTGCATTTCGAAGTTCAATAAAATATCCCCTAACTCAGATACCCATCTACCACCTTTTTCACACCCTAAGCCCACTCTACTCCGCCCACCGCAAGTGCCTGACCTGATGTTGATACTATATTGGCGGATCATGTCTTGTATGAATCTGTTGAGTTCCCTCGTCTGCTGGTACACGCCCATCAGAATAATCTCCTTCACATCCGACAGCTAACAGAGAAAATTAACCCAAACATAATAAGTATATACAATACAAATACATTATATAGTATTGGTTGCAGGGAAATATTAAAAGTCTGTTGGCTTAGTATTTACACGAGTGCCACTGCTCATGTGTGAATATCATAATAACTGTTTCTTGTGTAACATAATGTAATTAATCCAATTAAGTGTTCTGACAACCCGACTCAAGGAAATCAGACTAGTTTTTGCCTAACTCTGCGTTATTGAATGCATTACTAAATAATAATAATGATAACAATAATCTATATAATAATATGCATGTTTATCAGTAGTGACAATTGTGTATATATTTATGAATACATAATTCATTAGACGAGTGAATGATCTCAAGTCTATAGCCGACTCAAGTTGGTAAAGCACCTTCTATTAAGATGCCGACAATATGTGTACTCTTCAAATAACACTCAGTCAAGTTGGTAAGTATATTCAGTAACTATGATGACAATGGAGTGTATTAGTCATGACTACATGGGTTAAGTATAGGTTACATCACGAGGTGGAGGTCGGTATGGGATTTACACAACCGAGAGCCGAAGGCCCGAGGATAGTGTAAATCCCGTACCGACCGCGCACCGAGCGGTGCAACCGACTTGTACCATGGCTCTAGGCTATAAGAAACGCATAACAACCATTTTTTCTGTAGCAACCAAAAAGTGCTATGGAAGAGGACGAGCTAGACACTATTTTGTCTCACTTTGACTGCGACAAATTTCTAGCCCAGTTAAACTCCCTGAAACCTGACTCCATCTTCCTAGAGTCCCTTAATCAGCCTACATCTCGCTTTGCCACTCCAGTCAGTGATAGTGAGCTCCAAGAAGCAAAATTGAGTTCTGTCCCCAAAAATACTGACAAAAGTACAAGCTGGGCTGTAAATATTTGGAAAGAGTGGAGTGCTCACAGGCATAAAACTTGCCTATCACACAGTGAATGGCCCACACATCTCATGATAACGCTACCTAGAGAACTTGACTACTGGCTGAGCAAGTTTGTCCTGGAAGCTAGGAAAGCTAACGGCGATTGCTATCCTCCCGATACTTTATACAACATCTGTTGTGGGTTACTTCGATATATTCGTCAGAATAGGCCTGAAATAAACATATTCAAGTCCCACACTTTTGCTGGCTTTCAGAGGACTTTGGATGGCGAAATGAAGCGTCTGCGCTCTACTGGTTTAGGAGCAAAAAGGAAACAAGCAGAGCCCATCACTATTGAAGAGGAAAACCTACTTTGGGAAAAAGGTGTACTAGGAGATAAATCCCCACAGGTGCTACTAGACACTTTGCTCTTTCTCTGTGGAATTCACTTCGCACTACGCAGTGGTGAAGAGCACCGCAGTCTTCAAATCACACAATTAGAGCTGATTTGTCCTCCCCGCGGTGGTCCAGCTCGCCTAGTTTATACGGAAAACTATTCCAAAAATAACCAAGGGGGATTGCTGCATCGCAAAATAAAGCCAAAAGAAGTAACCTGCTACGAAAACAAGGAAAATCCCAGTAGATGCCTGGTTAAGTTGTTTCAAAAATATGTGAGACACCGGCCATCGGGACCAACCTGTTTTTACCTGTCACCACTTCGAAAATTGAAGAACAATATTTGGTATTCCAAAGTACCTGTGGGGCATAATACTTTGGCAGGAACAGTAAATAGAATTTGCAAAGAAGCAGGGGTGACTGGATATAAAACAAACCACTCACTCAGAGTAACCAATGCCACACGATTATTTCAAAATGGCATTGAGGAGCAGCTAATCATGTCCAATACTGGACATAGGAGTTTGGATGGGGTTAGGTGCTATAAAAGAATAAGCGAAGAGCAAAAACAGCACATGTCAGATGTTCTCAATTCAGCAACAAATGGACACCAACCTGATGATGATTACCAGCCAGGGAATTTAAAGAAGCCAAAGCTGACAACTGCACCAGCATCAACTACAAAATCTTTATCTGTACAAAACAAGTCCTCTACTTTCAATGTTTCTACAAATAATAATCCACCAATCTTCAATATTGAAGGGTGCTCTACTGTAACCATCAACTACAACTCTTGCTAATCTATTTTCATAAACTAACTCTACTGTCATATCATCCATTAGCTAGCTCTATGAATGTTTAATTTGCACTTGTACTGTATTAGTTTGATTAATAGTAATATAATCAAAATTATCCAATAAGAGCAAAGAGAGTAAAGAGGCAGATTCTGAGCTGAAAAAACTTCTGGCACCTTCCTCGTTGGTCGCCGCTTCGCTTAGCTACAGATCGTAATTCTAGGCCACGGGCAAAAAATATTCACCTCCTAGGAGGTGTATAAGTGATTTATTCACCCCGAATTGAGAAATCTGATTGGACGGTTTGAACTAACCATGGTACAAGGAAAGTGTGGACTGAGTAACTAACCAAGTGGCAGATGGTGTAATAGTGGACAAATCTCATTGCTGTACAAAAGATAGTACATCAAGCTTCCCACACAGTGGCGGGGTACCTGAGCTGGTCGTTCTATTAATATCATTGTTATTATTATTAACCCTCTGCATGCATGAGAGGATTACAGTTCTAAGCTAGTCTGTCTGTCAGTCAGTCATTCTATCACACAACAAATTAAAACAGATTTCGAAGAAGGCAGCCTTACGAGGATTGAAACAAGCATCAAAATGCTGTATTGGACATTTAAGTCCCTTGTCAGAATTGTTTCGCTTCAACTTATTCTTTCAGAAAAGCTAGTTATTTGTAGGCCATACAATCATAAGCAATAATTGGTCACGCCTTCTATAGTCACGTCACACTCACGTGACCAAATAACTCCTTTGCTGCCTGTGGTAGTTGTGCATTATACTAACATTCAGCAGTCTATCGGTACAGTGCTAGCAGTTTCCCATTGAAGCTACTGGTGAGGTGAGTGTCGCTTGTATGTTAAGCTTCTCTTATGAAGACAGCATTAACGTCTACCGTTTCATTGCACGAGTTACATATCAACTTGCTCAAGTTGTACGTACGACTTGCATGAGCTACACAAACTGTATTATTCTTTTGGACTTTGTAATAGCTAGCTAGCGTAGAGTAAAGTTGAGGGTTAGCACCATCGGTGCTTCATGATTATTATTATTATTATTATTATTATTATTATTGTTATTATTATTGTATATTATTATTACTGTTTATGTCCTTGTCTAGTTTGGCACATGTGTGTGTATGTGTGTTTGTGTGGTGTAGTGGTTGTGTTCAGGGCCTGAGGTCCTTAGTTCAACCCCACTCTGGCAATTTTCCATCTGATTTTCCATCTGATTATCCATCTGCCTCCCACCAGCCCCACCAGTCCACCCAGCTGTGATTATTTGCTGGGGTGCAAATTCAAGGCCTTTTTCTCATGAACAGCAAGGGTCCTGGTGGGACTTCTGGTCCCCACACCACTTGCTGTGAGGAAAGGTCTGATCTCCTGCGAGTTCCTAGCCCGGCTCCAGGAGCTTTGCTTGCATGGCTCACAGTGCCTGCTTAGTGCACAGGCATCCTGGCTCAGGTGCACATAACCGCTACCAACTTCTTCCATTCCATTCTGGAGATCGTCCAGACTTAATTACATTTATGCATTGTCAAACAGAAGATAAGTCGATCCTGCTCAACTTCAGACATCTGGGCAAGAGACCATGTACAGTGTTTAAATTGGCTGGAAGAAAAAAGATTTTACTTTATGTTCATCTTATTTATAAGCACATCGACTGAATGTTGTCTTTTGTTGTTGTTGTTGTTGTTTTCATACTAGCTTTTGTGAAGTAAATAGTTCATAAGAAGATTAAATTTCAAGTAGTCTTCCTTTTTAATTATTCTGTTTAATGCATGCAAACACATACTCGACATAATTAAACAAAGGAAAATGACGAACAATGAGAGAACTTAGTGAGTGATAAAAAGGATATATTTAACAGCAATCCCATCTCGGCAATATATTTTTAGCTCCAACGTGATTTACAGCTGCCTCAATGCATTAGCTGAATAAATAACACAATGCTGGCATTCATTCCTCTCCTCAAATGCTAGATTTAGACTTGTACACAAGAATGACGTCACTCAGTGAGTTCCCAGTCCCGCAGGTCATTTACATCTCAAATCATACAGTACATTCATGGGTTTGATTTACAACTGTATTTATGGTAAAGGGTCTCCAATAACGGTATCAACAACTTGATATAACGTTCTGAACCAGAAAAGAGTCAGTATTTACATCTACTAGACTATTGAAGGGTAATGAAGGCACTACCCACAATTACCAGATGCACCAGATAAATACCACACACCAGTCTTTCAACCAAACTCAGTTACCAATAACTTTGACCAGATTTACCAAAACAACACAAACAGAACAATATCCTGCCACTATTGTAACTGGGCATTCGATTTCTGCTTAGTAAGAGCGGTCCCAAGTAAGTATCGAAATGTAACTACTTATGTCGATATTACAACTACTTAATAGCAAGTACCCCGCCACACAGTGGTGCTCGACACATTGCACAGTAAGAAAGCAGTAGCATTAAGTTAGTTTTATCCATTGTTATAATTGTCTACCATGGGTTAAAGTTACATCAGTTTCCCTTTCCTGCTCTCTTTCTTTCCTGAACTATCTCAGCTTTCCTTATCCTCCCCTTCTTCTTCTCCATTGTCTATCTCTCTTGCTCCTGAACTTCTTTCTATCATGATCATGGAGTTAGGCTATGCGAAACTTGTGCCTTCTCTTTCATACTATCACTTTCCTTTTCGAAACCTACGTCACCTTCCCTCGCCTATTCCACCTGATTTTTAGTTGCAATTAATCACCTCCCGCTAAATGTGACAAACATTACCCACTCAGGTAACCAACAATACTTTACTAAACTGTTTAAGCTCATGAATTATTCATAAATACATACCATCGGTCACTATCCTCGTCGTTACTGACACACAAGGATATTATTATATAGATAAGAATGATAATACGTTATAATTATGGTATTTACACACAGTTCTGAGTAAAAAGAGAGTAGAGTACGCACGAGATAAATTGTATACAGCAGAAAGAAAAAACAGTTTTTTAAATTCATTACTTGCATTATATTTGGCTGTTAAGAGTATAAATAAATTACTAAGCAAATTAAAACCGCAATCTTCAAAACAAATATCCTGCCACTATTGTAACTGGGCATTCATTTCTACTTAGTAAGAGTAGTCCCAAGTAAGTATCGAAATGTATCAACTCATAACATGGTTAGAGCCTTGCTATTCTAACTCGTATGTTTTCCAGAGGTCCTTGCCACTATCTTATGGTAGCGCAAGATAAAGATCTGTTTCAATGTTCAACATCATACAACTAAAAAAACTACTTCGTTATCAACGGGTAAAAAAAACGGATAGGTATCTCATATATATATTAGATATTAGGAAAGTTCAAGTCCATTCCCCCTCCACTAGGAGCCAGCTTGATTCAGCTGGTGACTATAAGTCCCTCTTGTAGTTGCTTCAACAAACACTGAAAATTGTTTTTTGTTTTAGTGTTGTTGTTTGTTTTAACTATACTTGACTTTTAAACTATCTAAGGAAACATATATAAAGTACTGTTAATTTAAGCAGCACCTGCTAAAAAAATGTGCAAAAAGTGACCAATAATGTGTTTCCGTCCACTACCATGACAACCCAGAACAATAAAAACACTTTTTGTCTACCTTAGTGCATGCTTCTATGTGATGTTGCAACAGTGGAGCTCCAGCTACGGGAAATAGTGGCAATTGGACCTCCAGCGATAGGGGACGAAACCGGGTGCCTATAATTGTAAACAAAAATTGTGCTTTATTTGGAGTTTCCACTCGAAAAGAAAAGAAAAAAAAAAAAAAAACTAAAAACTAACCGACTTCAGGCCCTCCTATTAATATAACAGCTTTCAAAGCACCGGCTATTGATCCGTTTATTTGAGAAGACTGTTTCCGCAACATTTTGGGATTTGCAACGGTAAATCAAAGTAATGCGCGGCTTTCGCAAAAGTACTATAAATTAATGCCCATCAGTAATGTGATAGGCGTGGCTAATTTTTTTTGCTGTTGTATTATTAATTTAACAAAACTAGAGTAAATGCAATGGAAATCATAGTTCACCAGTGTTGCTTGACTTTCTTAAAACTTCTCTCCCAATTCTAAAGCTTCCATTTCTTGAATCTTGTGTTAAACTGGACTTTGGACTGACAGATGGCAGCTTGGCACCTTGTAGGCCAGCACTGTTGGGTGCTCCCCTTCCAGTCTGGAACTTCCTCTTGATCTTCGGAGTCAATCCATCTGCTTTTAGCTCCTTTCTGATGGCAGACATTGAGCAAGGATCAGCCAGACTTTTCTCGAACAGGTCCGTGATGGTCAGCCTGTCAGTGCTGTCCTTACGTGGTACTACTTCCTTGGATGCTTTCGACTTCTTACCGTTGGAGGCATCTTCCATGCTGGAGAGGTCAGTCACAATGGGTGTGGCCTCGTCTGTGGGGGACATGGCTGACAAGTCATTATCGGAAGCACTCTTGACCCGGTCTCGGTTGCCGAGCCTTGAAGATCGGCCATCAGTAGTGCCGTCGTGAGGGGCCACATGTTTAGAAGATTCTATAAGTTTTGACGATGAGCCTGAGCTCGGCAACACGTCTGACTTTCTCTTGTGACGGATTCTATTCATTAACATCGGCGGTTGTGGTGGTGGAGTGGGCGTGGGACTAGCCTCGGATCTGGTAATGGTCACCATTGGTCTGGGACTTAAGTTTATACGTTTCTCTAGCTCTTCCGCTTTCTTTTGAGCCTCATTAAGCTGTCCCTCAAGATCTTCTTTCATTCTGACAATTTTCTCCTCGTATTGGACCTGCTGGGAGGCTAGCTCAGTGCTGTGCTTGTGTAGAGCTTCAGTGAGTTTGGCCTGTGCCAGACGTAGCTGACCTTCCAAGGATGAAATGCGATACATTGGTTCCTCTGAGTTCTACAAAACAAAATAAAACAAGAAAAAAATACTAGTCTAATACAAAATTAAGATAGATTTCCTTTATATATAATCAAAAATATATCTCCCACAATTCTTTCTGTTACGTCACAATTTCTAGATGCACCGCGAAGTGGAAGTCTGTCATTACAATGATTTGTGTAATATGTTAAGCACTTCATATTTTAAGAACTCTTTTCAATACATAATTCATATCACACTACTAGGAATACTGTGTCGAATAGACAATAGGGATTTTAATTAATCATTCTGCCCATATGCGAAGTTAGATGTAAACGTCGACAATTTCTATCTTAGCTATAGTCGCACTATTTATATGATGATGGCTGTATACCAGCTTTACTAGCTCTGGAAGCTCATGCATATGCGTACAAACCATACATACGCACATCATTACATCCCCATCTTATATGAATCTTAAAAATGATCCTTGTATGTACTATTACCATAAAGAGTGCATCAATTGCAGTACCTTAGCTATGGAAGCAGTAAGAATAGAGACACAATGGTGCTTGTTCTCCTCCTGGGCCAGCTGAAGAGGCGTCATGTTGCTATAAGAGATGGCGTTAGGGTCGGCCCCAGACTGGAGCAGAAGCTGCACAACATCAGAGTGTCCCTTCCAAGCAGCGATGTGCAGTGATGTCAAACCAAGCTGCAGTACAAACAGGAAGTTTGGGCATAAATAATATCTGTGCAGCTAGTGTCTAGGAATAAATAGAATTATTTAGTGAGCCATATTTTAATCAAATTTACAACAACAACTAGAATACACAATAGATAGATTAGGATACCATCGATCTGCTGCTTTTACGATAATTTGAATATGGATTAGCATATGTTATCAGCTCATTGTAAAAAAGACAAACATGATGTCAATTCCACTGTCAATATTATGATCTGTGTCGTGAATATCATTACTTATCACTTTGCAAAAACAACAACTCTGATTCTGCTCTCCTCAGATTTAAATTTAGCCACCTTCGTTGTTTTTTTGCTGTTTAAATTATTTATTGTAATAGGCTGAGTGTGAAATGCATTGTTCTTGCCATTAAGTCTCCAGAAATCAGCTAAACCATTCATTGCTGAAAATATATTAGAAATAGTCTTCAAAGTACAGTACAAGGATTCATTATAGCAAGCTAATTTAAAAATTATCTCCTACAAACCTCTGTAAGAATGAAGCACTAAAGGTGCGGACCCTCAATGCTACTACATACTAGCCAGCTATAACAAAATCATTTCTCGGACCAAAAAAACAACAAACTATTTGGTTTTTCCTAATCAGGTATCAATACGGCTCAAATAATGAAGACAGTAGATGTAGCTAATATATAAAGATCTAAAAGAAGTAGCTAAACGTGCAGGAGAACTATCAATAGTATAATATCAACACAAAACTCCAGAATTCCAGCACTCATTAATCATAACTTTTCAGCGTAAAGCAAAAACTACCGCAGGAAAAAAAAGAATTCATTTGCGAACGCGAATGCGACATGATGATAGGGGGTGTAACATACAAAAACTTGAACCAACACGGAGCTGACAGCTTGCTTATTCTCAAAAAAATAGCTCGAAATTCTAAAAAGTAGCACAATAAAAGGTCTTGAATCGTCGTTCAGAGTAAGTCCATACCTCAATCAGCAGTTAATTGTCAGTAATCTCCAAAATCAGTGTGTGACAAACAGACAGACAAACAGGCAGACAGACAGACAGACAGACAGGCCGGGAGACAGACAGACAGATAGGACGACAACTATAACCGATAACTATAACCCTCTCACGCATGCGTGCTGAGGGTTAATAAATTAAGAGGGTATGTTAAATAGAATTGAATATTTTCTTGGCTGGTAGGTTCTGGAATACATTGTATTAGCTACTAAGTTTGATCAGTAAGAGTTCATTATTCCTTGGTGTGCACGAATTCATGCACACCAAGGAATGACTTCTTACTGATTACCTGCCACTCCCCTCTTGTGTGCATGAACATACCTTAGTCTGTGCGTCAATAGAACTTCCAGTGGATATGAGAATGCTAGCCATTTGGTAGTGGCCGTTAGAGCACGCGCTCATGAGACAAGTCCAGCCATCCTTAGTGCAGGATGTGATGTCTGCTCCAAGTGCAAGCAGCAGCAGCACTATACGACCATGTCCCTCCATACTGGCATCGTGCAGAGCTGTTAGACCACGCTGAAAAGTTAAAACACACACACACACACACACACAATAGCAATACAGGTTAGAAAGTGTGGTATAGTGCTTCAAAGTGGTGGGGCGGGACATGTATCACGAGCCGCTTTATATTTCATGAACACAATAATCTTTATTATAAAAGCTAAAAAATAGTTTCCCAGTGCAATTCAATACTTATCTGCAAGTATGTGCCCCCTGTGTCCCCCAAGCCATAAATCTGGGGAGGAGGGGTGCAGTGCATCCTGCTCCCTCCACTTCCGTCATCCCTAACTGGTACGGAAAAACAGACCAAAAAAATCTATTTTATTTACTGTTCTTGACTCATATAGTTTCAACAGATTGGCTAGTTTAGTCACTATAAGTTTGGTTACTATTCATTAATACCTAAATTGCCAATATTGTGTGAATTTTGATGACACAAAAAATAAAAACATAAAGCTACAGAAATGAAAACGAAAGATATGAACACTTGCTACTACGAGTTTCTATTGCTTAGCTTCACAAGTATGGAAAAATATCTAATTAGCGCTACATACTATTATGAAGTCATCCCATAATTGAAGTGCAGAATATTATTAAATGTTCATTTATTTTTTATGGACTACAATTTGATACATTAGATATACAATTTGCATAAAAAGACTGTGACAGACTTGTGCTAAACTTACTTTGTTTGTGGCATTTATGTCTACTAGACCTGTTTGTAAGATTTGGTACACAGTCTCAAAGTGTCCGTGGGTTGCTGCCAGTTGCAGGCAATTTCTTCCATGCTGTAAGTCACCAAAGTAAGAATGCTCGATTACGTACACCCAGAAACCAGAATGTCTATTTTAAAGTCACACGGATGCAATTAGCGGTCATTCATACCTTGTCCACTACATTCGCTTGCTGAGATCCACCCTCTTTTATAGTCTGGATCACTTGTGCAGTAAATCCCCGCCTCGCTGCCACCAGGTAACCGCTTATTACAGGTGACCCATGCTTCTTAGCTTCTTTTTGAACTGCTTCACTTATCACTCCACCTCCGATTTCTCTGCTGATTCCGTTAGAGTCTGAGCAATCCGTATAGTCCGCCATTCCACACTCAGATCGGCCTCAAAGTGTAGGTAGTCATTTGCGCATGCGTAATTGAGGTTACCGCCCAGTTCTCCAAGGTAACAAACCACCGGTTCAGTGTGATTAAAAAACCTGGCACTTTAATATCACTTTTGAACCGAAAAGTGCCGACTAAAGCCACACCTCTCTTTGACCTATGGCCTTTTCACCCACGTAGTGAGCTCCTTTTTGCAAGTGGGAAGCCTTAGTACGGAGCACGGTGGTTTAGATAGCTGCGATAGCGATCGGGCTGCGGTCTTCGGAGGAAGGGTAGATATTAGGGGGAGGGGGAAAGCATCTAGTGCTGCTCAGACTCCCCGTTTAAATGCTCTATTCAAAACTGGATGGCTGGTGCGTGTTTCTGTGAAGCATATGCATGTGTTGGAAGAAGCTGCTGATGACTGGCTGAACTGTGCAACAAGTAGCAGTAAGTTACCAAGATGTGACTTAGTATAGAGTGGCTATATTATTTATCTGTTCTATGAAGAAGAAATAGTACAAGATAGAGCATGCCAGAAACACTGGATCAGTGAAGATTTTTTAAGATACCTTTCAGCAGGAATAGGCAAAATGAAATGGTTAGTAGAACTGATATTTAATAATGCAATCTAAGTTTGTTTTTATTTATTATTTTTGATTTTGCGCAAGAAGGGGCTGGGTGGTGTGATCCAGGGCTCCGCTAGAGTTTGTATTACAGAGATTTATGGAAGCCGGGCATGAAACTACTTTCCCCTCAAAACAACAATATTCGGAATTATTACTAGATAGTCGCCCTCTCTCCTCAGGATCGGGCTGGTTATCAGCGATAATTCCTCAAACGCATGGTTCAACTATTATTTAATGTATATACAATAATTATACCACCATTGGTTTGAAGAATTATTGCTCCAACCTGGAGAGGGTTTCTATCTAGTGATAATTGCTGTGGTTTAACTATATTAATATATTTAGAGAGAATCACTGACCAAAAAAACAAAAAAGTTAAAACACCAAACGTTTCAGCTACGGACTGTAGCCTTCATCAGTGGTAATGATTCAAAAATAAAAAATAAATAGTTACTATGACAGGTGAAAGCCTAAGGGTGATACATGTTAAAGCACTATGTGTCCTGAGGGTTAGCTATTTTGTTTTTTTGTTTATATGTTTCACTAGGCTACCATAAACTTGAGGCAACAATCCTTCATCTCTGTTGATTTTGCTCCCTTTAGTTTTAATGTACCATGACTCCAAATAACAACGAGGGTATAATTGATGGCAGATGTCAATCACTTTACCACTCTTCCAATCAATAACATGACTCTCTTTCATTGCATGTTCTGTTTCTTCGTTGTTATTTGGAGTCATGGTACATTATAACTAAAGGGAGCAAAATCAACAGAGATGAAGGATTGTTGCCTCAAGTTTATGGTAGCCTAGTGAAACATATAAACAAAAAAACAAAATAGCTAACCCTCAGGACACATAGTGCTTTAACATGTATCACCCTTAGGCTTTCACCTGTCATAGTAACTATTTATTTTTTATTTTTGAATCATTACCACTGATGAAGGCTACAGTCCGTAGCTGAAACGTTTGGTGTTTTAACTTTTTTGTTTTTTTGGTCAGTGATTCTCTCTAAATATATTAATATGTCTACAATACCTGATCACATAGGATTTTACAGATTTATACGTGGTTTAACTATTTTGTTCCATTCATACTATGTAAACAACCAAATGATAGCATATTTTGATGAGAAAATTAGTCCAATTATAGCAGCGAGGGTAAAAAATGTATCGTATAATGAGAAGTATAGAGTGAACTGACAAGTGTTGTACTAATCACTTAGTAATCATGATTGTAAGGAAGGGATCGTAGAATGTATACATATGTGCCATAGCACAGATCACACTCAGGCCCGTAGGCAGAGGTTCGCATGGGGGGGTTCGGATTTTAAGACGCAATAAGCCACACCTACTTTTGTTTCCTCTTTAATTCTTCTACAATACTAAAAAACGAAAGATAAGTGCACTAATTTGTTCTAGCTAGGTATTCAACTTCAAAACTATAATTCATTAAACACTGTTGGAAAAGCGGTATTATTCTCGTGTAACCAGGTTTCTAACCACTACGGTGAGCTGTATCTGAACAGTGCAACATTAATTAGCCTTATTCGTACTACAAGTTATTTAATAGTACGGCGTGTGAACTACCCGTTCAAAATGTATTTGTAAAAAATCGAGTGAAATAGCACTGGACAAAGTGAAATGTCACGGTAGCTTAAGTAAGAGTAAGTGCCGAAACATGCAGCTCTAG
>WLWD01006040.1_pt1 | contig 97390 bp, 76 predicted proteins | sample 6712731 | NCBI WGS metagenome assembly WLWD01 (sample SAMN12718690, study PRJNA576275) | sponge metagenome | isolation source: marine sponge | host: Mycale hentscheli | place: New Zealand: South Island, Marlborough, Capsize Point | collected 2014-11-01
GGCCTAATAATTTGAATCCTTGTCATATCAGATTCTATTTTCATTAAGTGTGAAGCACTTGTAAATATAGTCACACCAAAATATGGTGTAATGTGCACACCCCATTGATTTGGTGTGAAGTACACGCCAAATTCAGTGAGTTCACACCAAATTCAGTGTGAATTCACACCCTAAACAGTGCTAACTCATATTTTAATTAATGTGTAAATTATTTTAGGTTGGGTTGATTCTAATATTATATTATAATATAATTAGAATCAACCCAACATATTATGTCAACATTACTGTTCAAAAAAGAGATTGGTGTGTGTCTGTGGTGCCTGAATCCCAGATCTCATTGATCAGAGGACCAACACTTTGTCTAATACTCTCTTACCTAGCACAAAGTGTACAACACATTTATAAGGTAAGATTAAAATGATAATAGCATTGGTTTTTTCCTGTACATGAATATTATATGTAATATTCTCGGTAAAGGGTCCATGCTATTCCCTGAGTGTGAATTTCATGCTAAATGTGCATTCACACTAGGTGGGAAGTGTGAAGGACACGCTATGCATTGATGGTGTGCATTCACACCACCAGTTTGGTGTGAATTTGGTGAGTTTTCACGCTATAATTGTTACAGTGAATAATAATGAATAATACTACTACAATAAATAACCACTATTATAATAGCTAAAGCACCCACATTTAACTGAAAAAATATATATATTATATACAATCTATTTAATCAAATTCCAATTCAAGCCCCACAGTTTTAAATTTCTTGCAGTATAATGAATCAATCTTTTCTGACTGCTCTGGTGTGAAATGATCCTTCCATCCTCCTACAACACCTTTTCTTATGAAGGGTTTCTTTTCAGGATGCATTATTTCCTTTGGGAGCCACTCATAATTGGTAGTCGGGTTTTCTTTCATTGCTGAAAATGATGACTTCTGAACCACAGACTCCAAAGCCTCATCGGTTAACTCAACATCTATGAATGATGCAATTTTCCTTACGGCTGCTCTTGTGTCTTTCTTCATGTCTTCATACTTCAGAAAGAGTATGTTGTCGTCCTCTTTGTGCTCCCACCAGCCAAGGACATGCTCAAAGTAATCTCCATAATATACTTTACCTGAAAGTAGTGGAGGCAAAAACTTATCAAAAGTCATATTTTCAGCAGACTTTGTTGAGAAGTAATGGTAGAAATAAGACACGGCCATATCCTTGGGATTCCTAGCAACATAGATGTACTTGCAGGGAGTATCTTTAGGAAGACCACACGGCATTCGATCGTACGGCATGTGACTCTTGAACGCTCTTGGACGTTCTAGCTTTGATTCGTCGACTTTATAGGGCGTAAAATCGCTGTTAGCGGCTTCCAAGTACGGAATGGCTTGATCAATGGGCATATCCTCATTGGCCTGACAACGAATAGATCGAACTATCTGCTGCGTCCAGGTGGTTCCACTTCTAGGATACGTAACTATCCACACGTCATCTGCAAACAGGTCAATACCTTTCATCAGGTCAAGCTGAGCCTTCGTGACTAAAGGAATAACCGGAAAGTCATCTATATATTTAACCAGATGGTTTTCCAGATCGGTGGGGTCGGAGGCGTCCGCCATTGTAAAACGTTACGCACAGAAATGTATTCAGAATCACACACACACACACACACACACATACACACACACATACACACCACAATTAATCAAATCACACCTACATAGGTCACGCCAATTTAGCATACCACATCAAACTGTATCATTTCACCATCTATAGTATCATTTTACTTTATAAATGTCTTATGGTTAACAGTGTCCTCAGGGGAGATGGAGGTGGCTATGGTCCTTCGACCCTGTACAATCCTCCAGCTCGGGAATTTAAGACTCCTGAACACCAGCAGCTATTGCCAGCGTGCCATCATTAGTGTAGAAGCTCCACAGGAACCTCTCTCTGCATTACTTAGGGCTGAAACTGAGTCATTAGAGTTACCACTAAGTACATCCCCCTCTGTAATTGCACCCCTACTGCCAATGGCACCACAGGCACTAGCTCTTAGTGGGGTTACTGCTCCACAAAAATTAGCCCAGAAATATGGCATATATTTCACAAGCAGGTTAATGTATTTTTATGAGCCAGAGACAGGTGAAAACAAAGCCTGAGAGTGAAATATCTTGTGATCTCACTCTGGTCAATGTAATAAGTGGTATTTCACAGACCTAAAAATATCAATGTGAAGACATCTAGGGTGGAATAAAGACTATATTAATATAGTACTTATTACATGAGTCAGAATGTGACATGGCAAAATAATTCATGAGCACGCTAATTTATTTTCATGAGCCAGAGGAGAGTGAAAATAAAGCTTGAGAGTGAAATATCTTGCCATATCACTCTGACAAGTGTAAGTGGTTTAATCCACACTAGATATCTTTACTACCACAGTTAGTACTGGAGGAAGGGCAACCATAGTTGCCATTTTTTTCAGAAGAAGAAAACAAGGGAAAAGATCACACACCAACCATATCCGCCATGAATATCATTAAATTTTAATGAATATGATTAATTATAGATAAATTGACTTGCAGGTAGCTCTCTTGTATGTTGTATTTTAATTAACCCATGAGTGTGCTCAGGCTTGCTGAGTTTGCTGAGTGCAATGGGTGTTCTATTTTTATCCACCAATCTGAGTGCTAGGTAAGATTATGTAACAGTGCCTAAGTTGGTTGTAGGGGCTACCCACACCCCCAGCTGATATTTTAGCAGCTCCTCTAACCCTGTTGAGTAGGATACACCAGAGGAAGGTAGCTGTAAAAACCAAAAAATTTGCAATAACTATAAGGCTAATGAGCTTGTGCAGTACATCTTGAAACAAATTGTGAGTTGTTTCAGGGTCATGTACCTAAAGATATCATTGTGAAGATATCTAGGGTGGAATATATATATAATACTTATTACATGAGTCAGTATGTGATATGGCAAAATATTTCAAGAGCAGGCTAATTTATTTTCATGAGCCAGAGCTAGTGAAAATAAAGCCTGAGAGTGAAATATCTTGCCATAACACTCTGACAAGTGATAAGTGGTTTATTCCACACTAGATATCTTCACTACTGTAGTTTTAACCCTGTTGAGCAGGGTGAAGAGCTGGGTACACCAGAGGAAGGTAGCTGTAAAACAAGAAAATTGAAAAGTTTGGCCTGTTGCTATAACTACAGGGGTAATAAGCTTGCAGGTGAAAAAACAGCGTGAAATAATCTTGAGTTATTTCATGGGCCATGTACCTAAACATATCATTGTGAAGATATCTAGGGTGGAATAAATATAATATATATAATAATAATATATTATATTTTATATAATATATATATTATATATATTATATATTATTATATATAATATTATACATACATACATAGTATATGAATATATAAACATAATTATAAAGAGTGACAATGCTATAGACAACTGACATTTAAACATTCACCCCCCCCCCCCCCTCCCCACCCTCAACCCACCCCCAGGAAACTTTTTCTAAATATTGCCCTGGTAAGGAGGATCAGTAGTTAGTTCAATGTGCACAGACAAGGTATAGCTATTTAAGACTACAGGTTCACATTGTTGCTGCATTCTTTAAGACATCGTCATCTGTGTGTAGTTGAAGGGAAACACAAGGAGAGTGTCAAGTTATCTAGTATGTTGTTTCAGGAACACATTATATGGCTGCAAGTGGAAGTAGTTTGTGGATGAAGAAGATAGAAGGAGCACATGTCACATATTTTATATAATTCAATGCTGCACATTTTGAATTAAGGGAAAACTCTTTCCAGTTCCTTTGGTAACAAATTGTATTTACACATGCATTTACATGTCAGTGACTAGTCAAGATCTCTTTCATTGTGTGTCTCCTGTCAAGTATATAACGATTCTAGCTCTGTGTACAAATATATTTACCTAGACAGACTCTGGGATAAAAGTTGAAGCCAAATAGCTAGATTACAAAAATATTATTTAATCCTATTCTTTAAACTTGGACAAAATTAAAGTAGCCACTTTGTTTTGTTGTTGCTGTTATTTTTTTATTATTTTATTATTTCTTTGTAAGAATGCACTAAATCTAAGTTCCTCTTAGATGACTAAAATGACTGAAATTCAACACATTACTAAAGAGTTGTGAGTAGCCCAATAAAAACTAATTAAAGCATTTGTGGTGAAGCCACCTATGCACCTCAATGTTAAAGGGGATTCTGCGGTTGCCCAAGATAGAGCTACTGTGAAGGATTTCTGATCATTTATCATACAACATCAAACAGTATAATTTTTACATCGAGTAGACCTTTTCAATCCGTCGGAGACGCCTTACCTATCACGTGATGACCGCGCCCACGCGATCAGCTATTGCCCACATACTGTACGTAGGGAAAAAAACCAACTGGTTGGTACTCTGCAGCCATAGTAGTAGTGTCAGTTTATGGTGAGATTGAATGCAAGATTATGGAATATTCCAAGTCTTTGGACTATCTCTCAGAGAAGGTATGCTAACAAACTCCAGATTGATGGAGAAAAGCTTCCATGGACACTCTGTGGCAATATGATGTAACTAAATGGCCCAACATGGAGTTTGGTGATCTGTACACATATCTTATAGATACAAAAGGTCCTTATACAAAAGAAAGTTTAAAAGCATATAAATCTCTACAAGCTTATAATTATTTTTACAATGGATATGTTCGCACTGTGTACATATTTGAACCATCAAACAGTAATTTTTCCATTCTGAAGGCTAAGATTAATCCAAGTCAGAAGGCACCAGATCAAAATCATGAAGCTTGGGTTATAGTGGCCAAAGCTAGTGGGGAAATCAAGACAGCACATTGTAAATGCATGGCAGGGTATGTTTATTATAATGTTGTATTCCTCTCATAGCTTCGGTGAAGCTTGCAGTCATGTAGCAGCATTATTGTTTAAACTGGAAGCTGCTTGTCATCTTGGCTACAACAATCCTTCTTGTACTTCCCAGCCATATGAATGGAATCAGACATTCAAAACTAAGGTAGTTAAGTGAGTAGGAATAATTTTAATAATTAGTCAATTTTGCCATTTTTTCAGGCTAGTACCTACTTCTTTTCTTATTGCTACCTTTTCATTGACCATTGCACAATCACTTTTTTTGATATCCAGAAGATTCTCCTGCTGTTTCCAGTATTGATTTATATGCCGAAATATATAAATGCTTACCGAATTCATGTCTCTTTAGTATTATACCAAAGCATGTTCAAGATCAATTTGTCTGTCCTTCTGCAACCCAATGCAGTGACAGTCCCATGACTGAACCTGATGAATCTCTACAACTAACCAGCTATGATAGTTATTTGCAAGATGTTGATGACCATTTTGAGGATTTTTTTTCATCTGAGGAGTTTGAGAAGGACAGTGAAGTTCCCATGCAATCCTTACCACTTCCACTTACCCAGCTATTCAGTGAAGCTTACAAAAATTTAGATGATGAAAAACTTGTTGAAACCAGTAAAGAATTGTTTTTGTCTATGACACTGACACAAGAGGATAGTAGAAATATTGAAAAGTCTACTAGAGATCAAAAGGACAATCCTTTATGGCATGAGCAAAGACTTGGTCGTCTAACTGCTTCATCATTTCATGACATCTTTGTACGAAAAAGCAATTATGATAACCTTATTAAGCAATTGCTTTCAAAGAAAGATATTAGTCATATTCCAGCTATTCAGTGGGGAGTTGAACATGAAGATCAAGCCCGTGAAGCATATACTCTCAAAGTGACTGACCAACATGAGAAGTTTCAGTGTAGTCAAGTGGGGTTGGTCATAAATACAAACTATCCACACCTGGGAGCTAGTCCAGATGGGTATGTAACTGTTGCGGAGATGGTTTGATTGAAATTAAATGCCCATTTTCGGTCAAAGATGGAGAACCTCATCTACTGCAGGACAAGAAAGGCTCATTCATGGATAAAATGGGATTAATAAAATCACACAAGTACTACACACAGGTTCAGGGACAACTTGAAGTATGTGAAAGGAACTATTGCGATTTTATTGTGTGGACACCAAATGGATTGTATATAGAAAGAATCTATAAAGACGTAAAATTTATTGAGAGATTATTCCAGAAACTTACGACAATTTTTGTTGAACAATTTTTGCCTGAAATAATGACACGCAAGTTACAAATGTGCAAGGTCTACTGTGTATGTCAGCAAGAAGAATATGGGAAAAATATGATACAATGTGAAAATAAAACATGCAAGTATGAGTGGTTTCATTATTCTTGCATTGGCTTAAGACGTGCACCGAAAGGATCAGGTATTGTAATGACTGCAAGGAGCAAAACAAATAATATTGTTTTATTAGTATTACTGCCCTCTTGTTTCCAAAATGAATTTCATATATTTTTCATGTAAACAAAACATTTTTGAAGAAATTAAAAATTAAATAACATGAACACAATAATATATAACTGTACGAAATTAGTGAACTAACATTGGATGCAAATTACTCAAAGCAGCACAAACTACCAGTATTTTATCAATAGTCGTATAATTGAACTCATGTGTTTTTTTTTAAAGTGTGATTGGAATTGTGCTCTGCAAAAGTTTGAAATTCTTAATTCTTCCTATTGCTCGTTCAACATGAATTCTAACTCAAGATAGAGCTCTTGAAGAGTTAACTTCTCTCTGAGATAGCTGTGCCTTTCCCCTTGTAAATGGTGGAATAGCTAGTGAAGCTCCAATTAGAGCTAGGTCATCTGATATATCGAATCCTCTATCAGCCAATACCAAATCTCCGTAAGTCAGTTTGTCCATGAAACCACAGTTAATTGTTAAATGTCTGTCTGATACACGGCCGCCCCAGCACTTTGATACAAAATTTATAGCTCCAGTGGGACTGACCGCAACAAGAAACTTTACTGTATTGTGGTGCTTGTAGTTAGAGAATGTCTCTGCTCTTGCTGACAAAGAAGAAGGGCGTTCAATAAATATTTCAGAACAATCTAAAATACAAGTAGTACGAATATATTTTTCTTTAAAACATTCTGGGAGAGTGGCACGCAAACTCTCCTGGTCTGGCCAAACTATCAATTGCTTTAGATCCCTTGATAAAATATTCAACCACTCGTGAAATATACCAGAAACAGAAGATAAACTTATCTGGAAGCGTTGGGCTAAATCTTGAAATGTGAGACCCAATCTCAGTTTCAGGTGATGAACAGATAAATACTTTGGTATGTGGTAGAATCAGCTTTACAAGTGAATCAAACATTTTATAGGATGGAATTCCAGTATAAAACAAAGTTAGTTTATCATTATTTATCAGTGAAGCTGCCGGATTGCTTAGAATATTTATAGCTCTTGTTAAGAACTCATTACTTTTTCGAAGATTCTTAAATCACTATCTGTCATAGTATACTTATCTTCCATTACCACATGAACGCAACTGGTACTTTGGTCTACCCCATAGGAAGTTACTCTGGTCAATGCTATGCTGGGCATGTACCTCAAATTGATCTTCATCGCTACCCTGATCACCAGAAGTCACACTTTCATGATCAGTGCTGTGCTGCTGAGTAATTGCTATCAACTGTTCTTCTTCCCTCTCATTAGATTCTCGTCCAGAATTTTCAGCAGGAATCAAATTTTGTATCTTTTCAAACCTGTCATACCTAGACATTTTCTGTTGGCTTTTATTCCCAGTGACAGAATAAGAGAATAATGATGGAACATAATCAGGATTATTCTTAAGTTTGGAAGGTTTACCTAGAAAAGTTGATGCACGCAACAAAACAACAACATATTAACTAGTGTTATGCTAGATTGCCATGTTATTAGCATCTTACCAGAAATAAAATGATCACTACATATCCTTGAATATTTATTTGGCTGCCATCGTTCCCTCCTAATAGCTTGCACCCAGAGCCTTCTCCGCACCGCATCACTTGGAAATCGAAACATCCTTACGCTCTTCTCTCTGCTATATCTCTTGGTACACCCCACAGCACAGCAACTGGAAGGCATAATAATCTTTCAAGCTTCAGCCTACTGGAGCTAAATGCTTCTTGCCCTACATGCTTTTACCGCCAACGATCACGTGATACCTGGAAACGGTTTCCGTAGAGAAAAAAAGGTCTTGTGATTATCTTAGTTGCCTTCGTATTTCTCACCACATGAAATATGAAACAACATTATTTACTGATTCTAATTTTTCTTTATCAGTTAATAGAAACCACAAAATTATAGAATGTATTACAAGTCAGTTGTAGGTAATATAAAAAAAATATAATAATAAAGATATTTGTATGGCTTAATAGTCACAATCTTATTACAAAAACAGATCAACTAATTTTTTACTGACTTAAAGTCATGTAGCTAATCGCATTTGCGGTGTACTTTGTAAGCCAAGTGGCTAATTTCTAACAATTGCTTTATGTATTATTTAAATAGACCAGCATTTTTAATTATTCACTGCTATGTTCCCAGCATTGGCACAATAAATAATAATATGCTAGCTAACACTCTTAAAATTGATATAGCATTTCGACTTCACAACAGAATCTTGGCTCTTAATTTGCAGTATTTGATATAAAACATTTTAAAGAAGTACTTGCAAGCTAGAACCAGTCATCGTAGCTAGAAGCTAGTCTCGCAGCAGCAGCTTGATTTTTTACGGATATCTCGGGCTGCAGAATCTACTACGCCTTAATGATGAGAAACCGTGTAAGTCTTGCGAGGCAGCCCCAACAATATTATACGGAAGGTATTAGTAATAGTTATGCCATGGCCAACGAGGGGTTATGGAATATAACCATCCGGATCCCCAGGGCGAAGCCGAGGGATAAGGGCGGTGATATTCCATAACCCTGATGTTGCCATGGCATAACTGTTTTATACCATAGTTGCTGCTACTACTACTCTCTCATATCCACCTATATGGGACCAGCCCTACCACATATAACTCTCCTGCCGCTCTCATACCACAGGAATTTACCACAGCTAGCTGCTTTACTGCTTACTGCTGAGCAGCCCAGGTAGAGTTAGATCTGGAGATAACAGCTGGCAGCTACAATGCTAAAGTAAACTTGCTAAAGTAAACTTGCTAAAGTAAACTTTCTGGCGTGCTTCAATTGAATTTTAATTGAATTTTAATTTTGGGCCGGAAACAAGGAAGAATTCGCTTGACACCGCACCTGGAAAATATCATAGCCCCAGGAAAAATCACCGGGAAAATATCACTTTTAATCCATGGGTGTTACCGCAGCAACCATGGTATAAGTTTACATAACTCACAACAATTATAATGACAGAGTTCGTTGAATTTCCGCTGAAAATAACTTAATCAGTTTTCTAGTGAGGAAACTATAGACACATTTAGCATGGCAAGATATACATAAAAGGTTGCTGATTTATCAATAACAATGCTAGCTACTCATCGTTGACTACTCTCATTACCATATATATATAAAACTACACATGTGTGTGGGTAGTGTATTCTCCATATAAGTATCTACAGGTAAACTGTTTAAACATCAATAGCTACAGTTGGTGAAATACTTGGTAATATAGCTGGTTGCAGTCATCATCATCATAAGCAAAATGGCAACTTCTTGGAATGGTATGCTGGGGAATACTAGCTATATAGCTAAAATGAATCAAAGGGTGGTCATTAGCAATAGCAATAGGTGCAATCCTATAAGTAAGCAAATACAACAGTGACTTTTTGTGTAGTGAACTATCAGAAAAAACTATTGATTTATAATTATTATGGTGGCCACAGCTAGTTATTAATCATGGTTTTGTTATGAACATGAGAAAGCTATAAACTTTGAGGCTTCCTCATAGTATTTATAGCTTATATACAATTACTGGTAGAGTTTATGCTGAGGAGTTTATACTAGACTGCAAATATTTTGTATTATGTGCTAATTAGATTTCACTAATTTCACAAATTTTGATGATGATGTGTATAATTCCTCAACCTCAAGTGATGATCACGATTCTACATCATTGAAAGAATTCTATGGATATTTGGCAATCTCTATGGGCGTGATCACTTTGTTCATAATTATAGTTGTTGTTGCAGTAACAGCAGTATGCTGCTGGTGCGACAACAGGAAAAGAAAGATCTTATTTTCGGTGTCTGGCGATTCTCAGGCAAGTTGTGGCTCTGCAAGCCCCTCTGTATCTGTTGCTTCAAATGTTGCTTACAAAAAACATAAGGCTGATTCAGATCTGTCATTTCTAGTTCCAGAGAAAGATTCAACGGAATTTGACATGTCAAAAAATATCGCATACAAAAATCGATCGCCAGAAAGCCTTGAATCTCCAGCTAGTTCTGTGAATTCAAGTGGAGTACATTATGATCGAATACGCACAACTTCCACAAGGAGATTGGACAGACCCCAGGCTGAGTGTCATGCTTTTTCGTATTCCTCCAATGGTAGTAAGGGTGTTGACTATTATGAGTATATACAAACTTAAATTCACTTGAAGATTATTTATTGTAATGAGTTACATCACAATATAATAATACTTTGTCATAATCTTCATCAACAGTACATATCTGTATGAATAATGTATTTTGAAACATAATCAGCATGTGATCAATTCCATATTTACAGCATATTTATATAGATAGTCAGCACTCTATCACTGCAATAAGTATAAGTTGAGGTTATTAATAATATTTAATTACTGTCTGTGCCAAGGATATCACTTCCTAACTCCTCTTGTGATTTTGATGTGGTGAAAAATTTTTAAACAGCAGTGCCGATATTGATGTATAATAATCAATTATCTTGGCCACATACACTGTGAAAAATGCTGCCAAGAAATTTTCAAAGTTCAAGCAATTAGCTATGTTGATTTGATTCTATCTATCTTCTCCTAAGATTTCATTTGCAGGTAAGTATAAAAATCTGTACAAAACATCTTATTTGGCATTATTTATGAATAATATAAAATTGTCTTGGTTAGCAACACTCTAAAATACCACATCTTCGTATTATGTCTGTGACAAGTTTTAATATATCATTTCGGTTTTTCATACATAAATTTTACATCCATAACTCTGATGTTTATTAATTGCAACATCAATCCACCATTCCCACCTCCTCCCACCTCAAGGTTTTACTGATTAATAAATTTATTTACTACCTAAACTGAAAATGCAGTATCATAATTTTTTTAACTATCAAGCAACCAACAACTTGCATAGTATAGTCATATAAAAGTAATACAGCTAAAAAAAATGTGTAAATACTGTGCCAGTTTTGTCAACAGCTGTCAGATTGTGTTTTGTTCACCAATGATGCTCAAGATGTGTGCGTTCATGTCAAGCTCAAAGTTTCAATTATATAAACTAATTTCATTCATGATTGCAATTATTTAAGCATTTGGGAATGCAGTTGATTGTCATGAGATTTGAGGGTGATTTTGAAATTCAATTTATTTCAAATAGGCTGGTTAAAACTACAAGATTTTTTTTAGTAATAACAATAGAGCAAACCACATGTGCATGATTCTTTTTGGTCCTTCACTTAGTCGAAGTGCAACAATTAATACCACACATCTAAGAAAGATATTCTGGAGCCAAAAAAATCTGAAATCACCATTTGGAGTACAATATAATTTGATCACTTAGCACAAGAATCAAGTGATTCAGATTGAATTTCTCTCTATGGCTGTTTATTTTATTTCAAATCTGTCTTGCAATATTGTTGAGCGGAAATAAAAACTGTTATAGCATAAACATGTTAGTTAAGGTGGTATGTTAACATTCTCTAGTCTTTCCAATGATGAATTTTAGGCAGTATTTTAGATCATTTTTGCTCTTTTATGTGCGAAGTATACTATATTAGATGTTGCTATTGAAGTCCAAGTGTATTTGTGTATTTAGTATGGAGTTATTACTTTCTAATGGGAAGAATTACAGAAGACTGATGCACAAAGTTTTCTTTAAGTCTTGAATAAACCAAAATTAGTAAAGTCTGTTAAAAATGAAGGTGATGCAATTGAACTGCATATTAGTAGTTGATTTAGTAATTGCTACTTCTCATATACAACTTGATATTATAACTGGATCTGCAATTTAACTATGAAGATCACTCACCCTAAGTGTAGAGAATCTAATGCAGTTAGGGTATGGGGAAATATTAAGGGAGGGTGGGGGGGGCAGGCCCAACTTGAAATTATTAGAGGGGCCATTGGCCCCCTGCCCCCCCACTTCCTACTCCACTGCCTAAGCAATACCCTGTTTCAAGCTTTTGATGTCAATACCTAAAAATGAGTGGAGGCCCAGGGGGGGACCTTTGCGCTCCACGATGTGCAGGGCAGCAGCAAGGTCCTCTGGGGAGCCCATCAGGGTGCCGTCGTCCAGGTACCACACGTTGAGGTGGAGACCTGAGACGATAGCCTGCAGGCGCTCGAGCAGTGGCTGGGGCAAGACCCAATGGGCCGAGAGGGTCCCCCTGTTGCACACCACTGCAACTATGGATGGTATCTTCCCCCAGATGGAGCAGGGGCTGACAGTAGTAGCAGGATTCCATCCAGGCCGCTAGGTGTAGGATGCGTTGCCTGATCTCAGCAAACATGGACTCTCTGCTAATGCAGTTGAAGGCGTTGGAGAAGTCCAGGAAGAGACCACCAGCAAGATCTATACAAAAGGTATTATTCAGAATCATGGCAAATTGAAGTGAGTGAGCAAGCAATGAATAGAGAGATTTTAGTATATTGCCTTCAGTCTACCAGTTGCTTAACCACATATAGCCTATAGCCATTGTTGTATGTTATAGCTTAGGTCATGGATACATGTTTGTTAGTTAAAGCTCTGTCATAGAAACGTTTCTTGTGGACATTGCTAGCTACTTCACTGAAATATATCCACACACTGATAATATCATTGAATAATGGTTGGAATGTTTGTATTAAATATTTTATGACAAGTGAAAAGTACAATAAATTATTATGTTTGAACAGTAATATCTTTAGTATTGAGAGCAGCTAGAGGCCACTCACATAAATAAACAAGAATAAACCTTAGGCAATGTATTGCATTTTGTCAAGCATCACCCTTAGGCTAATTATAGCATTTTTGTTTTTTGATTTTTATAAATCAGCCCTGATGATGGCAGAAGCAGTCTGCTGAAACATGTTGGCATTAAAAATGAATTGTTTGGTATAAAAAATCAAATTGGTATAACATGAACTATAACCAGCAAGAAAAAACTTTAAAACAATATCTAATATACCTAATCTTTCTATGTTTTTTTTTTTGATTATTTACTCACAAAAACAATAAAAAAAACAAAAACAATGATAATATACCTGTTATTCCAATGGGAATTCTCACCCTATCTGAAATCATGAGGAGCCCTTCTTACTTGCTTCCACGGCTTTGTCCGCGAGTTTCAAGTCATTGGTGAGTGCGCGAGCGTTTACGCGTGGTAGGTGTGGTCTGGTCAGGTCTGTATTTTATACCCTCCCCAGACTTTTTGGGAGGGTATATAAAGGGTGTGGGGACTAATTTCCGGCGGTCAATTACCGTTAGCAAATTTCCTGGAAAGGCTTTCCTCAACAGCAAATAGAAATTCCTATAATGTGTCAGCCACCCTTGGTTTAGCAAGCATGGCCAGTTTGGGCATCTGTAAAATGCACACAGATAGAAATTCCTGTAGGCCTCAGCCACCCTTTCACAGTAGTCTCGCAGGGCTAGACCCTTTACCAAACGCAAAGCGAAGAAATGGTCTGGTCAAGTGGGGGTGGGGGGGGGGGGGGGGGGGGGGGTGCGCTGTACAGGACCCACGAATTATTGGGGAAATTGTGGTGCTAATCAGGACATCAAATTACCACAAAAAGCAAATTAGAATCATTTCGCTTATTGCTCCGCTCTCACAGTTCGCTTCTATCTTGGAGAATGAAGCTGAAAAGAAGTTGGGAGTGACCTTGGATGAAGTATTGGAGTTCCATAGAGACAATTACTTGTGTAGGCTTCGTGATATGACATTTTTGAAGATGTCAAAATTTCGCCAGAAGATAGAAGAATTGTAATATTCTTCTCTTCTTCGCCTGACCAGAAGATAAGTCACTTCTGCATAAGCAGCAACTTTCCATAGTTAAATGGAGCCAGCTAAAAAGCGAACTGCGAGAGTAAAGCAATAAGCGAAACGGTTCTAGTTCGCGTTTTGTGGTAATTTTGGTGTCCTAATTAACACCGCATTTCCCCCAGGAATTGTGGGCCCTGTACAGCGCACCCCCCCCTCACTTGACCCTTTCCTCGCTTTGGGTTTGGTAAAGGGTATGGCCCCGCGAGACTACTTTCACAGATAGGTCTGGCTAGCATGGCTAGTTAGAGTAAAAAAAGGGAGACACGCAAAACGGAAGTTTTTACGTACTCCGTTGGAAATTTTTCCAAATACGTCTCCATGTACCAACCACTAAAAGTCATATCACCTCCACCAGCAACTCTTTCAACTTGTCATAATCCGTAGTCTGTCAGCAAAGGCTAGTAATAAAGATCGTCAGAGAATCCATCAAAACCTCCATTGCGGTAGAAATGCGAGGTGGGGCACTGTGACCACTTCTACATTCCTCTAGAACAATAACAGCACAATTTCCTCTTTTTAACAGCCAATATAGTTGATTATAACTTAACCCGACGTTTCGACTTCTTGCCGAAGTTTTTCGGGGGTCAACTGAGGTCGAACTCTCCGAGGTATATAATAACACAATGTAAACAGCAAGATTTCTGGAGGGTACGCTTACTGTTTATGATATCCTGGAGGGTGATATGCACACAGCATGGTTAGCCAGTATCCTGGTAGCTCTAAACATATAGAAGCTGGACACTCAACGCGCTTCGCGCGCTGAGTGGATCTGGCTCCACTAGACTAGTGCAGTGGTAGATACATAACCTAGGTACGCGAGACTAACCAATTTTGGGGTAAAGCCAATTCACCGGAACGTTTAGAAGAAACAATTATGTTTGATTAAGACGCTTGCGTTTTATTCACCATATACTCGCACAGAAATTTATTTTGTGAAATGTATATCACGATTGTGGCAGCAATACTTTTTCCAGTTGTGTTGTCACAGAATCAAAGTGAAAATTTAGCAACACCTCGTAATAACAACGAGGAAGAAAAGAACAAACAAAGTCAAGTTACTCAATTGTCTATACCTGAAGTGTCTAATGCTAGACCCAGTGGGAAGAAGTCTAAAGCTAAATCATCTAGAGCTAGATCATCTAAAATTTCCAGCAAAGGACCAAAAATTGGAATACTCGGTCCCCTTCGTAGATTCTTATTAGAGTCATCGATTATTATAGGTAAACCACAACCAACTGCTTATAATCTGCTGGATAGGCAAGGTCCATCAGATTCCAGCGAGGGTGAACGGAGTAATGCAGAAAAGATGAGCCCATCATCTCTAGAATATACAGGAGAAGCATCTCGTGATGGTTTCCTACACTCAAAGGAAGCAACAAGAAAACTCAGGAAGGACAGGGAACTTGAGAACAGGAAAAGAGAGTATCAGCATATGACCAAAGCAGCTATTAAATATGCTCCAATTGAGAAACTGATCCAAGATATTGAGAAAGATCAGAGTTATTCTAAATCGAGTCAGTCTTGGGACTCTAACTTATTTGATGCAAATAAAATTAAGCACATTGACTTGCCAATGACACATTCAAACAGGTTATCATCATTGGCTTTCAGAGATAAAGGAATAGAAGGCATGAAAAAAGAGCATCAGCAAATACAAAAGAAAAGAGTCACTTTTGCTACAAAAGATAAGTTGGTTCAAACTTTTGAAATAGCTAGTGAGAACGATCAAGAAGAAGAGCACATGATAGAAAGAAGTAATACAGCAACTTTGGGAGAAATGCCTCAATACGTTGTTATATTAACATTTTTATTGGCAAGTCCGATCTGAGAAACTGTAATAATTGGCAGATTTTTTGTTCCACAAAAATTGAGCAGCTTGCCTTTAGCTACTTGTAACTGCAATCTATTCACTGTTGTTTGTTGTTCCAAGTAACTGGAATAACAATTTATACATTTTCACACACATGTATACATACATACATACATACATACATGCAAATTCTCTAGCAACCACTAGGTTATGCACACCTGGCTCTGCACTAAGCAGACACAGTGAGCCATGCAAGCAAATCTCCTGGAGCCGGGCTAGGAACTCGCAGGAGGACAGGCCTTTCCTAATGGCAAGTGGTGTGGGCACCCAAGTCCCATCTGGACCATTGCTGTTTCATGAGAAAAGGCCTTGAATTTGCACCCCAGCAAATGCCAGGTACCCAGTCACAGCTGGGTGGACTGGTGGGGCTGGTAGGGGGCAGATGGAAAATCAGATGGAAAATTACCTGAGTTGGGTGGGCTTGAACTCGGGGACCTCAAGCCCTGAGCCAAGGACACAACCACTACACCACACAGCACACACACACACACACATACATACATACATACATTACATACATACATATATACCTACATACTTACATACATACATACATACATACACAAATACACACATATCATACATACATACATACATTACTGGGACAGTAAATTAATCTTGATCAAGAAACCCGGATGATGGCCAGTGTTGATAGTGTGGCGTACTGAACCATCGTCATCCCTTACCTAACATTAAATGTTTTATATCATTGTCATCCATTACCCATTGTCATTCACGTGCCACTCTGGTTTTTACATGTGCGTTGTTAGTACAATTTAGTTTCGTGATTGATCCTCTGGCAGGTGCGAGCGATAGCAATATAGTTAGTCGGCATCCCGACAATAGTGTGAGGAATGGCAATTGCATGAGTGACTAACTTGTAGTGTAATAATGCAAAGGAGTGAAAATTAATTATCTGCTCACTCAACTTAGTTTGTTTCTATTTTAATTTTCTCAAAATTCTGCAAATCAAGTGTTTATTGTCAAAGTAACATTTAGAAGACATCTGCTTATTGATTACTGGTCTTTACAGGCATAAGAAGTGCAACCTTTCTCTAGCTATCATGTAGTCTGCACAACCATAAAGGAATAACTGTTTACACATATAATCAAAAGGTTTCAGTCAACAGGAACCATGATTAAGTCCGATTTATATCCTCACACTTAGGTGTGATCTTTTTTTTTTAAAGTTTCGAAGTCTGATCATTCCCTGGGATATTGCCTTAATTCAATAGAAATGTTCTGTTCTGTGTGTGTGCATGTATGTGGGTGTGGCTATGTAGTGGGGTTATCATATTTTGGAGGTGAAACCATGATTAATACTAGCTACCCTTACTCTGCTACCAAGACACACCTGGGACACTCTTACTGTATCAGTTAGAGTCTACAGCTTTTCACTCATACTGTTTATTTTCTGCAGTTAGAAGTTGGAGAGATTCAACAGTTGAAAACCAAGTGGTCACTAAATAATTTGCGGAGCATGAGCCATATGCAGCTTGCACTGTCAGTCTTGCACAAACTAACACAAAATGGAATAGTGGAATCTGTTTTATTTGTACTTCCATGCAAGCCAAATGACTGCTTTAATAAAATGACTGCTTTAATGTGGTATAAAGAAATTTCTAATTTCTATCTGTGCATTCACTAGTGGTGGGCGATACCGAGTAGTTGGTATCGATACTTCGATACTTCCAGAGGAAAGTGTCCGGTATCGATACCAGAGTGATATCGAACAGACTTCGATACCAAATATTACTATTAGCCCTGCCCAGACAGAATATCGACCTTTACCGACATGTCATTGTGGCCAACATTAACACTTGGTAAAGGTGGTTAATTTAGTGTGGTTAATTTAATGTGGTTAATCTCTAGCGGTTCCTTCCAGAGCTGAATAGAAATACATAAATGATAAATAATTTCTCCCTCATTTCAGAGCGAAGAAGCAGAATCACACCACAGAACATTGACATGATGCTCTTTCTAAATCAAAATTGCGAACTTTTTTATCCATAGTAGTTGCTTTGCTTACATGTAATACTCTTCCAAATCATTTTTTTGACAATTCATCTAAATTCAAAAGAATAATTTAATTAATTAGTGCGCATGCGTTGTATCGATATAGGAGGTATCGATACCGCCGATACCAGGTTCGAAAGTACTTGGTATCGATATCGAAAACATAAATCCGGTATCGCCCACCACTAGCATTCACGGTTCGACTTTAGAAAGAATCCAGAGTCCAATAAAATTGCCCCGCCCATAGCCCCACCCATTGAAGCATCAAAGCGTGTAATCCCGAGAACTTGCTTCCTAGTGCGCCGATCTGTGTCTTTAAAGCGCGTAATACGCGCTTATCTCTCACCCGCCACCAGAAGTTCAATTCCGCCAAGCACCGCGAAACTTCGAGGAGATGGGTTTCAATAGGATCGTTTGGCTACTGATGTTTGTTTCGGAAGGATACATTTTGTCAGGTATGTATGTATAGTTAAGGAGTTTTATTTTAAATTAGAATTCGCTTACGTGGGTACTAGGTTTGCTATTAGTGAAGGGAATCTACATTCCAAATTCTCCATATGTAGGCGAAAAATTCTTTTAATAGCTAACTATTATTAACTCCAAATAAGTGAAGCTATCTTCTCAGACTTTATTATTGTAGAAGGTTAAAAAAAAAAAAAAAGGGTAGAAATTTTTAATGCAGTCATACAAGTCTTACCCTAATATCCACATCAATTTAATTACTGTTTCAGTAACTACTTATTTAATATTCAAAATGATTTCTATTGTAATTTTCATATTGAATGTGACCTCATTAGGGAATAATGGCAAAGTGTAGTGTATGGAAGTTTTGAAAGTATTAATAATAATAACTTGTATAAAATTTAAGGTCTCAGTCAGATTTCTAGGTGTCCCACATTTGGTACTGATCAGTCCTCTAGATTGTCACGGTCTTGTGAAGAAAGAATATTTATGAATTTTGAATCTCCTGCTCAATGTAAAGGAAATGTAACTGGTTGGAGATTCTGCTACTACAGAAATTATGACGATGATAGTGAGAATCATTGTGGTAATGATGACGATGATTTTGAAGATACAAGTAACAGTCGAGAGTTTGCAGCATTATTTATAGTGTATCGCAGACAATCTGCTACCAGTAACAATTACATACCAGTTCCAGGAAGTGTCAGAGAAAAGAGAATACAATGGAGAGTTATCAAAACATCCAGATTTCAGTGCATGGATGAAAATCTTTCTACTAATGAGTATTTTGAGATTCAGGAAAACGACATAGTTGGAGCCTGTATTAAAGATATTGGCTCCATTGACCCTCTTTTATTAGTTGGTACTTCTCGTGGATCTAATTTTCTCACTTACCAGTGGGATGAAAGGGACTATGACGACTGTCTCTTGTCTCAATACAGTAATGTAGATACAACACATAATGATTTTATAGTAAGAAGTACATCGACATTACATCTCTATGCTAACATAGGTGAGGATATCAAATATTTTTTTAATTATCATAATTTTATTGTTATTGCTATTTTAATTTTCTTTCAGCTGTTGCTACATCTTGTACTGCTGGTAGTAACACAGCACCAGGTGTTGCTGTGTCTTCTTGTCTCAGTGGAACATATCTAAATGTCCAATCTCCAGTTACTTGTAACAACCACATCACCAAGTGGCACTACTGCTATTACCCTCAGGTTACTACACCTGGATCAACACTGTCCATGACTGTGGCAGTCTGGTCTCTAAATGTAACCACTGATACTTGCGTAGTAAATCCTAATAGCATCAAGACCATCACACTACAACCAGTACAGACTCTGGCCAAAATATTCTGCATAGAAGAATCACTTGATGAAAAGGATTTTGTACTAGTATCACAGAATGATGTAATAGGAGTAGTTTTACCTTCTAGTAATCCCATTCCCATACTTGGATCCAATGCAGACCCATCAATACAACTAAGAAGGCACATATCAAGTACATCTCCAGCTGATGTTATCTCCAGTGAATTAACAACTCTGTCTTCCTCAGTGCTACACCTATATGCTACAATTGGTAGGCTACAAGTATTAACTGTTTCTTTGTTTTACAACTACTCTCATAATTCTTTCTTTAGAGTTCAAAGCATTGCCTACTTTACCAGACACTACAACCGCTACTACTAGTCCTCCAATGGTTTCCACAGTTTCATCTAAAAAATTCTCAAAAACAGATGGTATGTTAAGATGGCCAAAAATAGTCATATTGAAGGAGAACAACCACTGAGCTAAATAAAAAAAACGACAACAAAACAATAGCATGCTAGAGTCATAATTGAGGTTTTAATGATTTGAATTTCCCATTTTATTTGTTAAATTCTGCCAATTTTACATCACTGTAATGCTAAATTCCTTGCATTACTTTTCTCTTGCCACTAAAAACTTTCCTGCATTTAATTTCTTTTTTTCTTTTCTTAATATCTTAAGAGGATGTTGGAGTTTATTAGACACATAAAATTGGGTTAGTTCTGCAATAAACTTGAGTGGGTTACTTTGATTTCAAAATTTCCATTACAATAATTTGCAAGATGTGTATTTAACATATTCCACTGTATGTTGAGAGTGACCAGAGAAAAAAGTTGATGATGTTCAGGAGACAATGCCACAGAGCTACGACAACCAAAAAAGAAACAATTTGATTACCGGTGGCAACCAAATATTATTAATTCTGTAAGCCTGTGAAAGAGACAGAATACATCTAATGAGTAAAAGAAGGCTGAGAAAGAAATTATGAATATCAAAACTGTCTTGAATATTTCATGTTAGCTTACAGTAGCTAGACTGGGTTAGTTAATGATGCAAATTCATGTTTACATTTAGAAATCCATGTTGAAGTCTCTCAATCTTCTACTGAGGCAGATATATCAGGATTGAGTTCTGGTGTGACAGTTTCTTCATCGGTTCCATCCAGCTTTTCCCATGGAGAAATGTCTGCAATTATTTTATCTGTGGTACTAGTAGTAGTCATCTCTATTCTGGTCATCATTACAACAGCGGTAATATTAAGGAAAAGAAAATCAGATTTACAAACTCGTCGGCCAGAAATAGGTATACAACTTATAATTATAATGTAGCAATTTAGATACCAACTAATAATTTGCAGATGCTCTCTTTCAGTGGTTATTTATAATGACCTTTATCCCTCCCTTCTTTCTTTCATCCTTTTTTTCAACTGATTTGAATGACAGTATTAATACCGTGTTGATTAAATTTTTGCATTATATATTCACTCACTCTATTCTTCCTTCTACATATTATAATTTTTAGCAATAGTTATTCCCGTTTTCATATTCACCGTTAAGTAAGAATTTCTCTACATAATCATAACTTGACCTCTCCACAATGGGAATAATTACTAGTCTCTTTTACTAACAAGAATAATTCACTATTACTAAATGATCTTGGTAAATGTCAGATATTTACAATACGTTGTGATAATAATTTATTTAGCTAAATCACAATGTTCTTTGTTTAGGAGCAACCACTGCGAGAAAGACAATTGATGTCAACCTTAAGGATATACCTACCTCTACCAAATCAGCTCGTGATTCACATTTCACAGAAGAATTCCATCATGTTACAGCAGAAGAATATGGAGCATATGATAACTTATTTGCTGATAGGATATATGAATATATTCGTTAATATTAGCAAAATAAATATATTATAGACAATTGGGGATACATCAATTTAGTTGTTGTAGCCCAGCAAATCTAGATTTAATGTAACATGTTATTCGCATGCAGATGTAGCTCAGCAATTCTAGTATCAATATTCTAGTAACAATCTATTCGGCATGCAGATGAATGAACAAAACATTTCTCTTTTAGTATATTATACTCATATATGTTTTACCTCATATTTTTAACTTACTAAGCTTTGAATACATGCACATTATATTTTATATATTATTATGTATGTTTATGTATATGTATAATATACATAATATACAATATATCATCACTTTATTGTATATTGGTCATAATTGCTAGTCTCATTAGACTGATTCACTATCACTGTTTCTATTTATAGTTGATGTTCTTTTAAAACTATCAAGAAATACTTATTTGAGTGATTTGTTACTCGTTAGGCATCGAGTCTGATAAGGCCTGGTAAGAGATCGCCAATAATCCTCGTCAGCTCCCCAGGCAACCATGTGGTAAAGGGTCACTGCTCACTGAGTCCGAGGCGGTGGAGATGAGTAGTAAGCTAAGGAAACCTCAGGTTACTCCTGGGAATAACAATTTTCGAAGTTTTAAATTGATTCACCAGAGTCTGTCTATTAATGACGTTAACTTCAGGAAGCAGGTTTTGACGGTGAGTGCCTAGCCAGTTGACAACGATTGAAATTTTGTATCCTCTAAACTATTTTCGACAAATTAAGTGTTTCAGTTGTCGAAATTTCATGTAGTGGTAGTAAGTAACCATGCAGTGTTTTAGAGGGGTTTAAATAGCTAAATATTTGCTCTAAAAGTGTGTTTCTGGAGCAGCTAGGCTTAGTGTTAGTTCAAATTTGAGCAGACTGAAAGTTTAATCTCATTGACCCCGAAGAGGAGGTAAAAATGTTTGGTAAAGTTGTAATTAAGTATCTATTGGCCGTTAAAAAAACTGTTATTATAAAAATTTGAATCTTGAATATGTCAGTTGCTACTAGTTTTAATCAGTGTGGGGACAGGTTAGTCCAGCGTAGCCAGACCCTTTACCGAACTGCTACACTGGGAATGGGTCTGGGGACATGGCCATACAAAATTTGTTCTGCCGCACATATATTGCGGCGGTCAATTACCATTAGCAAATTACCGGAAATAGCCCTCCTCAGCCACAAATAGAAATTCCTGTGCGTGTCAGCCACCCTTTTCAACACTTAGGTTTAAGCAATCATGGCTAATTTGCGGTAGAAATTCAGGTATAAAGGAGGTGGGGCACTCACCACTTCCACATTCCTCCAGAACAAATTTGGTACGGCCATGTCCCCAGACCCTCCGCGCGTGCTATGTGGGTCTAGGTATGATCAATGACAAGATTACCAGTCAAATTTTAATGCTGGAGTGGTTAGATAATATTGGTTTAAATGGATTCATTTTTTATTACCAAGTTTGGGCTGTAGTGTATTCAGAAACTGACTAAAGTGAGCTTTATGTGACCCACTGTATTTCTGACTATAACCAAATATATTTTATAGAAATTTTTTCTACCTTTTTGTGTTGAGATTTTGAAGATGCTTTTGGGTAAAGGGTTGCATGAGGGAGTTAATAATGATTGGTGAATAAATAAAGAACCTGCTATGTATTCTGGATCTATACAGTTGTTAGGGCTGTTTTTATTGACCAAAGTGAAAGTGATACTGATTATCAAACAACTAGAGGTACCAGTGAATTAGCAGTACCCTAAAGAATTAATTACTGAGTTGAGTCCCCCCCCCCCCCCCCCCCCCACACCGCACCTCTAAGATAATGTAGATAATGTCACAAATTAATATACATTCAGCTAAACTGTGTGTCTATATAACTAAAGACACACCTATGTATGGAATAGCGATGGCAAAGTTGGGCAGTTTGCCTTGCAGTGCAGCAACTGAACTATGTTAATACAATCTACAAATGCTTTTAAGAATTACAATTTGATCTTCAAGAAACTAAGGTTTCATAAAATGCTGTAGAATTTTTACACGGAAGGAGGGGGGAAGTCACTTCCCCCTAGCAAAAGTCCCCCCCCCCCAGCCAAATGTATCCCCTCAGCTGAAGTTTAGTTTTTGTTCTTTCCCATTCTTCTTTCTCAAATGTAATTGTATTATACTATCCTCCAAACTATAGTATTCCTTCAGTTGTAGATTGATTCTAATAAAAAAAAATTTCCTACGCATGTAATGGTTTAGATCATTTTTATTTCACTGAAGGATTGGCTTGTTCCAGGGAGCAAAATGTACTAGTTTGTGGGGGAAATGCCCATGTACATATACTCACTTAACCCCTCAGCCACAGAATGACACTCCAGACATCATGTTTGTACTCAGCCAGGAAGAATAACTAGGAAGCTACGATATGTTTATGTAGTTTCTGCTGTCTGAGTTATCGTCAGCAGCTGGTTTTCAAGGGAATTGTGTGTTTTGGAATTAGTCATTATTTTCATTGAATTGCCACAGCTAGTGTTCTCTCTACCTCTCCCCCTTCTTATTTTTAGATGTGTGATATGTAGCTAGGCTAACCCACTTGCCATTACTTTTTTATCGTGTATTAATGGTTCATTGTTAAAACTTTCCTTCTAGGGTGAGACTGAGTTTACATTCCTGCCTCTGACATCGACCGGTAAGGTGTGGAAGTTCTGTGTGAACTGTAAGCAGTGTCGTATCCTGCGTATCACATTGAATGATGGCCAGAAAGCTCCTTACTCCTACATGGACCCAACACTTAGTGTTTGTCCTCAGGATTCCAAGAAGTGAGCACTTTACCATAAATTGTATGACATGGGACATCTCGTGTTTGATAAAATCTCAAGACATTGTCTGACTGTTTTGGGAAAGATTTGTAGGGTCCATTCATCTAAAACAATTAAATGGCACCAGCAATTTTTTTGGTACTGATTTTTTGTTGCTGTTCTGAGAAATGCTTATTGTCCAATATTATGTACTTTTAAGAATTTATCATCTGGTAAAGGGTTTTCAATATACATAGCAGCTATTCAGTGCTGCATTCGTTTATTTTTTGTTTCAACGGAAGTGTTTTTTTTCCTTCTATTGTCCATATATTGCCTGAAAAACATGCATGCATTGAATGAAAACGGTCCAAGCTGATTAGATGTTACTTCAGCAATGCGTGTGGCTGCAACGAAAGAGAGTGAGATTAGACTACTAATCTTGATTGATACAAAAAAAAATTTCCCCCTACAATTTTGGCTAGTAAAATTCATCACAAAACATATTAAATGAGACAGGTTCAATCTAGTTCTAATGAAAGGTCAATATAGCCTAGAATTTGAAGTATTAATATGACCACATTTGATTAAGAGTTTTTTTGTTTTTTTTATGGATTGTGTAGGCGTAATTTGGAGTTCTTTGACTCGTGCCATGGTGAGAAGGTGAGGTCATGTGACAGTGACTGCAACAACAATGCGGGAGAACTCATCATCAAGATATCCAAGGATGCCTACATGTCCGCCACTTGGGGTGAGTACAGTACGTGTGAAGTGAAAGATAGTGTACCTTTAACCCGAGTTATTGAACTGGTAAGGGGTTGCTTGGGTCAAGCGTTGCTTGGGTCAGGGGTTTTGGCTAATAAACTTTTTGTTACAGCGCATGCGTTGTTAGCCAGCACATGAAGTACATAATATATGATTGGTTTTGTTTTTTGTTGTTGTTTAACTGGGCTAAACACAGTATCCATTTTGGAAGTGATATCGGGGGGCGGGGGAGGGGGACTTTCAGAAGTCAATTAATTGATTCTTTTCGTCGAATAAGGTAAAAAAAAAATTGTTTCCACATGTCACTGTTTAGTTTTCAGGATGTAAGTGAAGACCACCTGATATCGTAAAGCTGGTAGAAGTTGATAGCATTATTAGCAGTTGTAGCAGTGTGTGAATGCTTGCTGAATAAAGTAAATCATTATGAGACTAGTTACAAGTACTTCAAAGTACTTCAAAAGTACTTAGAAGTATTTGGTTAAGTGCTTACTGTAAATACAGTACGAGTATTTTTACTCAATGTACCAAAAGGAATTGAGTACTTCATGAGTACATTATGACCTGTACTTAAGTGTGCTTAAGCACAAGTTCTAAAGTATTTTGCCCCATATAGTATGATACATACATACAAACAAACAAACATACACACATACATACATGCATACGTACATCATACACTTACATAAGGTGACTGAGTACAAATGAAGATGACATGTTTGGTAAGAATCACACAAGTCTCTGCATCTACAGTAGGAGACACAGAAAAATTCCGAATTCCGTTCCATAGAACGGCCGTTGCACGATTAAAAAACGGGGAAAAAATGGTACGCCGTTTGTTAAAAAAACGGCCGTTCCGTTCGAGCGCGTTACCGTTTTAATCTTTCTCGTTCACCGTATGTCTCGCTCAAAGAAATATAAAAAATCGTTTATCCAATAAAACGTTCCGATTTTTTGTTTATAGGCTCCAGAGGCAGAGCTTTTTGGGTTAAAAAAAATTGAAGCCGTCCTATTCGAAGTTGTCTCGCGGAGAATTGTTAGTTCGACCACCGCACAGTATCGACGTTTTCTCGAAGTTAGGGCCTTCTCCGGCTTAGATTTTTTACTACTGGAGGTCCATTGGTAGCTAACAGAAGATCTACGAAGTGCGGACCTCGTTATAGCTCTGTGCCCATCGGAATTTCGGTCTGCAACTTTATTGAAGCAAGTTAAAATTTTGTACGCGCTTTTTTTCACTATCCCCGTAGCGTTTAATGGTCGATATAAGGCCTTAGCTTGCTGATATAGCTATAAGAAGAGTTTCTAGCTAGAAAATATCTGTGAATCGACGGAAATGCTTCACTGTTTTAGTAAACGGTGTCGGCCGTTTAGTCAAAACGGTACGGAACGCAACGATAAAAACTACGTTAAAAAGACTACCGTTCCACGGGCGTTCTACGGGACGGAATTCGGAACTTTTTTTTGGCGCCTACTGTATATCTCATGAATAACATCTATTCTTAATATAAACTTAGTTATGTTCTTGCTGGATAAACTGACTGGCTATGAGAAAACAGACCATTGTGACAATTAATTAAAATCAAGTAAACACGCAGTGAAGTCAATTTATATATTTCAATTTAAAAAAAAAATTTTTTTAGCGTTTTCTGAAACCTTTTAAAATTTCGTCTGATGTGGGCTTCTTTGAGGGTTTTAGTTATGGCGGTCTACCATTCTAATTGCACCCAGCTGCATTAGGATATTGCAGGTCGCCTTTTCTATGACGATACCCGCAGAAGCTTTAAGGAAAAAATGGCCGAAGGAATAATAGCTTACAACACAAACTCTAGCTTACTGAGTATGACTAGCAGCTGAAGCCTAAAAGCTTACCAACTTTTTTCACGAAGTCTTGGACGTGTAGTAACCCATAACTCAGCACAAAAACTCTGACTGTAAGGTCTCCCTTTCCTGGGAAAGTCTTATTAACATTATGTAATTCTTTCGTAATACATAGTATAACTGTACGTGCAAGGAAATCACTTGTAAAATTTTAAATGCAATTTTCTTTTCAGTTGAATTTTTGTGGTGGAGCTAACTGCGTGGCTTTCTGCGTGTTTATGTAGCCCGTGGAGACGCTCCAAGCTAAAGAACGGACAGTAAGTGCCTTTGACCCGTTAAAACTGTACAGGATTACCGCATAAAATCGATTTTTTAAAATCTTTTCACAGCAGTCGGTTTTCTCATATCCGGTTACAATTAGGAAGTAGTTTTTTCTTTTTTTACATTGTGTGTACGTACATACACATGTGTCGGTTCAATTGCACTATATTTAAATAGAATGGAAGGACAGTATTGCTATCAGGAGCGAGTTACTTTATTTTGCATGTTCTTAACCGTTTTTCTTTTTTTTCCTTCCTGTGATTGTGTGTGTGCTGGTGTCATGTGTGAAGCCAGCAATTATTCTATGGGATTGATCAATTCACAGAATGAATTTGTGGTGTAATTGTGTGTTTAATGAATGTATGGAATCCAAGAATGAATTGTGCCAATTAGAGCTGGGCGACATACCGGTATTATCATGGCACCGCGATAAAAACCTGATATCACGAAACGATATTTCAATTGTATTTGCATGGTATTATCGTTTTCTCAGAAAACCGTAAATTAATGCGGGAATTTCACGTGCATGACAGATTAAAGGAACAGCCGTTTCGTTGTTTGTAAACATGGCCATAATGCGGTACTAGCAAAGTTGTTTTTAAAGTAGCTAGCCCAATGGGTGCGAGTTCAAATTCTGGCTTAAGGAAGCAACACAGTCTTACCCCAGAGGACTAACTTTGGACTGGAAACTGATGAACACGGCAAGCTCAGTTTGGATAAAATTTACTTTGTTCGTGATATATCCCTTATCGCGATAATGCAGGTAAGTATCGTATCTCCTGTGATCATCCAATATCGCCCAACTCTAGTGCCAATAGTAGCAAGTCGGGCACTAGAAATGAGGAAGTGCTTGACAGATGACTTCCCTGTAGCAAGGTAATGTTAACTTCACAGAACATAATTAAGACAAACAACAACAACAATTGTCTTACGATAATGCTAGAATTTTATATCTTTTCCCACTGAGGCTTTGTGATGTAGGTTTCCTCTCAAATGATAGTCACCACTTGTTTGTTCAGGTTTCATCTTACAGTGGATCTTTCGCTGATGATGATTTCACCAACACTTTGTTTTTTAATTGCAAGTAATGTTTTATACTCAGGGACGGAGGAAGCTCTCGTGAATTAGTCTGGCCAGGAAGTGGGTGTGGCCAAACAGTTCATGGGTGTGGCCAAAACAGTTCATGGGGTAATTCATGGATGTGACAAGTCTATACATACTTTTATTCACTATAATTGTAAATAATCCAGCTAAATAAAAAAGAAATTTTGTGTTAGCTAATGTTTAGAATTATTCCATCATAGCTGTAATAGTTACAGACAGCGCTAACTACCTTGCAAACTGTACTTACACTTGCCACAAGACTTCATAATTTATCGCAAAAAAACTAAACGAACCGCGGGAGAATTAAAATATTCTGTAAAGATCGTCAGTTTGGGATTTCCCTTTAAATATAATAGTTAATTCAGAATTCCCCATTTCAAAAGATGGTCTGGCCAAAACCGGACCAACCGGACTAGTTCCTCTGGGCCTGATACTACAGAATCAGTGGAGCAAACCATTGACTGTCAAATCCTTTAAAGAACAAGAAAAGGTTTTGTATGATGCTTACAAATGGCGAATACAGCTGGCTCTTTTAATGAATGTAGCTATTAAAGTTTTTAAAATCTGGAAATTTTGAATATGCAGATGATAGTGAATACAGTGCTCTCTCTGTGTATCTAAGGGTGGTGTGTTAATTGTTTTATATTGTGACTGGGATAACTTCCTTACCATTTAAGCAACTAGTTTGTGAAGTTACACAGAATGTACAGTGTGCATATACATAGTATGTTAACAATTTATTGACATAGATAGAAATTTCGCGAATCTTCAGTTCTTTCTCCTCCACTTCTTTGCCGTATCTCTGATTAACTTGTACAGTGCCACTTTCACAGTTTCATTTCTCAGTAGGAATATGGCATCCACAATAGTGGAAGCTCTAAGGATAGTTGTGGATATAACAGTCACGAGGGTAGTGACTATTTCTGAAGGACTTGTTATGGTTGTAAATAAGGCTAGAAGCCCAGAAGGCAAGAGGAGGAGAATGGTAGACGCAAACAACAGGAAGAACGTAATAGTGACATTGTGGTCTGTCTTGGTATTTTCTTTTGAGGCTGAAGTGCTGCTTTTCTTTAACTTTCTAGCCTTACGGTACATGCAACCGTACAGCACACTGGGCAAGATGCAAGCCGGCAAGACGGTGCTGATGTAGCGTGCTGGTATGTACACTTTGCAGTGGGAGTGGCAGTGTCCGGCGAAGAGACAGACTAGGCTTGAGCTACGAAATCCGTAGCAGTCCATGAGTCCTGGGAGTGGCATGATAGAAATGATCGTTGTCATGAACCATATGGTCAAAGACAGAATCACGAGAACTTTTTTCTGAATTCTCGGATAAGCAATAGGAACAAAAACATACAAGGCGCGATCAGTGGCTAAGACTAGCAATATGAGAATCCGTGATGAAGTGAGTATAGAAAAAATGGTTGCTCCCAGGGCACACGTCACACCTCCTAGTACCCAACCACCTCCGATTGCTGAAGATAGTATACTGGATGCAGAGACTACAGCCATAGTGATGTTGCAACATACCAATTGTAGGGCGGCATAGAAAGGTGGCGTCTGCAGCTTCTTTGTCTTGGCCACTACGATAATCACTAGCAAGTTCAAGACCAGGGTAAAAGGGAGTATTATGAGCTGAGTGAGTGATCTTAGGACGACATTGACAATGGCAGCTTCTGGAGATTGAAACTCGGAAGTTGTATTATCTTGTAGAGTTAGCTGGAGACAGGTCAGGATGTCAGTATTGTTGTACATCATGTCTAATCAGGCAGTTATGTGAAGACCGTACTAGAAAATGTCTGTCCAGATTAGGACTATATAGCCAACTTGCACCTATGTATGAGCCAGACATAGGTGTTATTAGTAAGTATACTAGTAATGTGAGTACAATAGCTAGATTCCCACCATGTTATGTGGTTTTACTGTTTTGTGTAATCACATTAAGGATGAATAATGCATGATGAACATTTAATTAAAAATAAACAAAATATTACTCGTAGTTTGAAAAAAATGATGTCCATGGTTGATTTACAGTATGTACATATGTGTGATTATGGGATTCCTTTTATGGGAAACTTTGGACATAAGAGTGACACAATGAGTCCCGGAATGGCAGAATGGGTGACAGAATGGCAGAATGGGTGACAGAAGAGCAGGATCTATAGATGATGTGTCATAGCATGAATGATTTCAGAGTAATAAATGACGGGATGTGTGTTTAAATGAGAGACAGGAGGTGAATAGTGATCCTCTATGCTAGTGAAACAAATAGGATGAACAGATACAGACTGTTTGAAAACCGGTGTTTACATTGTTTGCTGTTAATTTTGATTCACTGATACACAAGGTGTCTCCAGTGAGGCATGTGTCCATGGTCAGTTCGTCAGCATCCGGGGCATGTAATTAAATTATTCAGTCATTCTCTGCTGAAATAAATAATAATACCGTATAGCGCTTTTTATTGGCGGGAGTTTAATTTGGAGGTCTGGTAAAGTGTACGATTTGGCGGGGATAAAATTTGGCGTTGAATGTTCTGATGGCGGAAATCTTCCAGATAGCTAGCTGTGTCAGGGGATACCATGTCTACAAGGCTATATGGAACCCTTTCGCTGGACAAGAGTATACCTGTGAGAGAGAAGAGGCTAACGGTGAAGATCCCTATGCAGTGGCCATTATTTCTGGCGGAGTAACTGTTGGACATGTGCCAAGAAAGATATCGGCTGCCTGCTCACTCTTCTTGCAGAGGTTTGGCCATATAAACTGTATCATTACTGGAAGTAGGCGCTATTCTGAAGATCTGCCTCAGGGAGGTCTAGAGATACCTTGCCTCTACACTTTAACAGGTGAAAGTAAGCTCATAATGAAGATGAGAAAACTATTAGCCCAAGAGTCAGTAATCACCTCACCTCCCCAAAAAAGGATTAAAATTGAAGTTGAAGAAGTTCCGTCAAATGATGAAGATCTGTCAAATGATGAAGATCCTCTCTCGCCAGAAGCAGACAAGCTGTGGATAGCATACAGTGGTATCCAGCTCATGGATTCTGATAAAACTGTGCTGTGTTCAGATAAGTTAACTGATAAACACATAGATTTTGCACAAGAACTTCTCAACAATCAGTTTCCTAGAATCTGTGGCCTGCAGTCTACATTACTGACGACACTCAATACATGTAGCCGCCTCTGTTTGACAAAGAACTCCCTCTATATACAAGTTTTACACTGTGAGAAGCGTAAACATTGGGTTGTAATTTCAACTCGAGGGTCAGCACCAAGTATTCAAGTTTATGATTCATTCTTTTCTGGAGTGGATGATGAAACACTGAAATTATGTGTAAAATTGTTTGGCCCAGACAAGACGCTAGAGATGGGAGAATGTACACAACAGATAAACGGCAGTGATTGTGGTGTGCATGCCATAGCTATTATTGTGGCTCTGGCTCATGGCAAAAATCCTTCCTTTTCCCAAAAGACAATTAGACAGCATCTTATTAGTTGTTATGAAAGTATGTCATTGTCACTTTTTCCATAAATCAATTTTTGTATCACGATTAATTTTAAATAAATTAGTAATGCATGCATGATCATGCTATAATGGATACATGATTTAAATTATAAGATACCGGCTAGCTACTGTGTGTGCACAGCTTCAATTGCACTGCAAATCCCTGCCTTTCTAAATCCATTGATGGCTAACTCTGGGCGACATTCAATGCTCTGCCATGACGCAATCATCCAGTTAGCGCTTCTGCCTTTGATATTAGACAGGCGCACATCCACCTTTACTTCTTCAACCGGACCTGCTTTCAGCTGCTTCTGAACTTCTTCTGCATACCAGGCTTGAAATTTTGATTTGAGTTCATCTTTCATAGGTTTGTTGATGGAGATGTGCTGCAACTTATCAGTACAGTTAGGAGGAATCTGGATAGCCACTATGTGCAGTTCTAAAAGCATTCTTTTGACTGCATCAGTAGTTTGACCTCTAAAACAGTCAAAAAGCACCAAAGCTGGAAATGTCTTTTCTAACCCCAACTCTGCACGCTTCTTCACCACAAAAGGGGTCAAAATCATCTCAATATATCGCTTGGTTGTCACTTCATTTGACCAGTGGTTCTCACTATGCCATATATCCCATCCCATAGGAAAAGTAGTATTTGGGTGGCACCTGTGTGTTTTTCCCTGGTAGATCAGCTGTGGAGGGAGATAGTCACCTACATTGCACATAAAACGGAATAAAATGTGTAGCATTAGGCAGCTTCATACTGTAGTTGGGTTGTCCATCCTCTTGTACATAATCGTTTCTTAGTGAATAATAAGACATTGACCCATGCTAAAGTCTTAATTACAGATATGAATTTTGCTGATTGTGATCAGTAAAAGTGGCTGTGGTTCATCTATAAAACACTATGACACTCTATTTCTAATAACATGGAAAAATTGTTTACCTGACATAGTTGCTGCAAGCACAGCAGTTATTTGTCGCTTGTCGTCCACATTTACAATGGGTATTATTTTATCCCCAGCTCAGTGCATAGTCCATTGCCCAGTTTCAAAGCAGTGTGATCCCAGTTGATGATTAAATCATTGGGGATATCATTCACAAGCACCTCTGCCACTATATCAGCCAAGAAGATTTCTTTTATTGCCATAAAATTATTAATAGATACCTTTCCAGCATTTGAACTCTTCCGTTTCACATAATTCATTCTGTGAAGCAATGACTTGGCCCAGTTCTTATTGATAACAATATTCCCTCCATGTGAGGCAAGTAATGTAATGTCTTTTGCCTTTATGATCCCAACAGCAGCTGCCATGACAATATGAGTATTAACTACACCACCCAGGACTCTTAATGCTTCAATATAATCTTGAACGGAGTTATCAAGTTCTAGTCCTAGCAAAAGTGGTCTTCCTTGCTGTTTAGTAGGCAGGGCTTTTATAACTCCATCACTACCTTTCTGCTTCTGGATCTTTAACTGTGCCAAATACTCTGATCTTAGTCTCCGACAAGTTGATTCATTCACCTGTTATAAAATGATTCATAATGACTATATTTTATAGCTAGATCTAATCATTATCCTTACATTACACCTGAGATGAGCAGAAAAATATGAGGCTGCTCTGGTAGGCCCATTTTCTGCAGTATATTTTCCAATGTTGGCCCTATCCTCCTCTGTATATCGGTTATACTTTCCCCTCTTCTTACTCGCCTCACTTTCACTTGCATCTTCTACAGCCTTATTAGCCTCTTTCAGCTGAGCTTTAGTAAGAGTCTTACACTTGTCCAGAGTAGGTAGTGCAAGGCCATCTTGGGCCCCATTAATCTCCTGCTCCACTGGGTTTTTCCTCTTCAAGTATTTAAGCAATGCCATGATAAAGCAGCTGACTAGCTAAGCTACGCTCACTCATGCGCAAGCGCAACCTTACGCCTAATAAATATAGCTTATTGCAATTGGCGAAATTAATATTGGCGATCCGCGTCAGAACCACCAAACCGCCAAATTAAAAATCCGCCATATTAAATCGCTATACGGTAATAACAGTTTGAATATAATTATATATACATATATATATATTTAATATAATGTAAACTGGAATAAAATGTAGACCAGTGTTTCGACTTTTTGCCAAAGTCCTCCTCATGGGTCCAATAAGGTCAAACTCAGAGTGCAAAATTCTTGAAGAACACTACAGTTTGTGCCATAGTCAACCCCCTTACAACTCACAGTTTATTTCATTTTAATTTAATTTTGGCGATTACTACATATGACATACTTGAAACACATGTGTACAACTGAGAACTGAATATAATATAATATGTAAAATATAAAAAAGATAAAAGCTTATGTACATTTTTAGCTTCTACTGATGCTAGTAAGAAGTTTCAAAAATATGAGTCAGCTACAAAACTCACAAGTTCAGGGAAAATAAAGCTACTGTATATGACAATAGTTTCTATTCTAAATCCAAACTAAAACAATAAGCAACAGCATCAAACAAGCAAGAAACAGTTTTGAGTTGTATAGTTAATATTCACTCAGTAAGTTTAGAAATATCATAGGACCCTCTGGACAACTTCCATTTCTTTGTGGTAACTTTGATCATCTGGTACAGCGCCATCTTGGCAGTTTCATTTCTCAATATGAAAATAGGCTCAGTGATAGAAGAAGCTCTGAGGATAATGGTGATTAGAATTGCTGTGATAATCTTAACAATTTCTGAAGGGTTAGTAATAGCCGTCAGTAAAGTCACTACACCAGCCGGTATGAGCATGAGGACGGTGGACAAAAAGAGTAGAAAAAATGTTATAGTGACTTTGTAGTCGGGCTTAGGCTTCTCAGCTGATGCCGAACTGCTATTTCTCTTCAGCTTCTTAGCTTTACAGTACATGCAACTGTACAGCAGAATGGGCACTGTGTAAGCTGGCAGGTGGATTATATAGCGGACTGCAATGTAGGCTTTGCAGTGGGAGTGACAAAAATCCACAAACAAACAGACAAGGTGTGTGCTGAGGTATCCGTAGCAGTCCATAATTCCTGGGAGAGACAGGATGGAGAAAACAGCCAACACCAGCCATACAATTACGCAAAGCAGTATGAACACCTTTTTGTGAATTTTGGAATAAGCAATCGGGGCAAATACGTATAAGGCACGGTCTATGGCTATTATAAGAAGCATTAGAGTCTTTGCTGTATTGAGCATAGAAAACATTACTCCGGAGAGAATACATGGGACAGGCCCAAAAATCCATCCACCTCCAATGGCTGAAGATGCAGTACTGGATGTAGAAAGTAGTGATACTATGATATTGCAACATACCAATTGTAGGGCGGCATAGAAAGGTGGTGCCTGCAGCTTTTTTGTCTTGACCACTACTATAATCACCAGCAAGTTCAAGACCAGAGTAAAGGGGAGCAGCACTATTTGAACAATCGAGCGTAGGGAGGCATCGACAGTGGCTAGTGTTGAAGACTGAAACTCGGACGTCGAGTTGTCTTCCCCGAGAGTTTGTTGGAGGCAGGTCAGAACTTCAGTGTCGTTGTCTTCATACAACATCTTCAGCTGTGGTCTTCTTTGTGATGGTATAGTCTGTGGAATACTCAGTCTAACTTGAGACTATCTATATAGTGTATGTGTTATGTAAGTATTTGACACATATACTAGCAATGTGGGACTACTCGGCTAGATTCTCACAGTGTTATGCAGTAGATGTGGGAATACTATTTCGTCTTAAGAATACTCTTATGGTATGGACACCATCAACAATTGTCCCATGGGATCATAGTGAACTTATGAAAAAAATTTAATCCACTACTCATGGCTGAACGTTCAAGTTAACATTTTGTGTTTGTCGTCACATGCCTGATATACCCAACGATGGGGAGAAGCTAAAGCCTTACTGATTAGCTGATTAGTTCATCACTATGGTTGTATATACATATCAAAACAATTTTGCACATCCAAACACCTTTGTACAGTAAGTCATCTGACCAAAGGTGTATGGATAATAGAAGAAACATTGTTAAAAAACAACAACAACGAACTTTATTCACTGGTTATTTTATTTCTCCCACCATTTACTCAGCAGAAACTGATTACACTTTATATAGTTGGGAGAAATATAAGTGATGAAAAAGTTGCAAAGATAGATAATGGTACGTTTTTTTCATAACTCCTGAGATTTACCGCTTTTGTAAATTTGAATGTACCCACTGTTGCTGTGTTGCTTAGATTTGGTTCTTTTCTTCCCTGTGCAAATTCTTGAACAGCGTCAGTGGCTATTTTTATATTCGAACTCGCAATCTAGAAAGAGATGATTTATATCCATCTCTGTCTTGAGAGTAGAGTCAGCATTGTTTGTAAATATCCTCTGGTGTAATATTAGAATGATTAGCTTAAAGCACTTATAGTTTGTGACTAATTTTTGCTAAGAACACTAGAAGAATCCAAGTTTACTGAGCCTCTGAATAATAATTGGTCCAATAGCACCACAAAAAGTCACTGTTTAAATTTTTTTTTCAAAATTAATATGTAATGTGTTTTGTGTTTTGTTATTTGCATACATAACTTCGGACAGATGCATTTAATTTGAAATAGTTAAGTAATACTTTAGTGTGTGTCTCTTTGCTGGATCTCATTGTTCAGGACTCAACCTGAACAATAAATGCAATTACTCTTCAACTTGAACTGTCACCAATAACACCCAATACGCACACACGAATATATCATTACGTAGCCTTTCACATAATGATATTCATATGTATTACCCACAGGTTCTGTCTCACTGTGCGTACGTATTTATCCCGTGTAATTATAAGTTTGAAAGTGTGATATATGACCCTAACCTGTTATTGCAATAGGAGTACTCGCTTTTAGCGATATTGGCAAGGCTGCAATTGCTAGCGCGACAGTGGCTGCGCCATATCTATAGCTAGAGTCAGGGGGGAGTATAGTTGAAGTTTCACTACTGAGGCCTCAACACTCATATAACATCCATTTTACCATATTTGATGAAATTATTTTAGTAAGAAATGAAGCTATGTTGATACGCTGTTTCTATACTCCAAACACCACTATCTGCTTTATCTATAGTTGGCATCATAGTTTAATGTTTTTGATATCAATAACCAAATTTTTATGGGGATGAATTACTAAATTCACACTCTAACAGTCATGCAGCAAAAATAGAAAAGAAGTTGGAAAATTACAAAGAATAACATTTTTACATTCTTATACTGAGTTTACTAATCTAAATTTCTAATGCAACTAAACACAGTTTAGTTTAAACACTTGACTTTAGGTTGTAGGTTCACTCAGTAAGTTTTCTTGAACAAGCTCATTTTCTTTGTGGTACATGTATCCTTGATCGTTTCTCAGTATGAATATAGGATCTGTAATAGCGGAGACTCTGAAAGGGAGGTAGACAATATTGTCACCAGAATAGTGAGTATTTCTGAAGGACTGGTTATAGTACTACAATACCCAGACCAATAGCAGGAACAAGTAGGAGTAGTACAGTGGACAGAAATAGGAGGAAAGAGGTAATAGTGACTTTGTAGTCTGGTTTTGGCTTTTCTTCCGTGGCTGAAGTGCTGTCCTTCTTAAGCTATTTAGCTTTGCAATACATGCAAATGTACAATATGCCAGGCAAGATGCAAGCTGGAAATATTGTGGCCATGTAGCGTACTGGAACATAGAACTTGCAGTGGGAATAGCAATAACTACCAAACATACAAATAAGTGCTGTACTTTGAGATCCATAGCAGTCCATAAGAACTGGGAGAGGTACTATAGAGTAAGTAACAGATATGTGAGATGTCAGCATAGCTTTTTTGTGAATTCTCGGATAAGCAATAGGAACAAAATGAACAAGGCACGATCGATGGCAAGTATGAGTAACACTAGAATCCTTGTTAATGTGTAAGCATAGACTGCATTACTCCTGCCAGGACACACATAACTCCTCCAAATATCCACCTCCAATTGCTGAAGGTTAAGAGGCTGTTGCTACAGGGCGGCATAGAAAGGTGGCGTCTGGAGCTTCTTTGTTTTAGCCACTACGACAATCACTAGCAAATTTAAGACCAAAACAATAGGGAGCAGTAGAATTTGGAAAGAGCGATCTTAGAACGGTATTGGTGATGGCAGCGTCACGAGATTGAAACTTGGAAGTTGTATTATCTTGTAGAGTTAGTTGAAGACAGGTCAGGACTTCAGTATCATCTTCATCATACGACATGTCTAGTGAGGCAGTAATATGACGGCCGTACTTGAAAATGTCAGTTCAGATAGTCAGTTATACGTACATGTATGTATGGAGCCAGACATATGTGTTATTAGCAAGTATATTAGTGCTTGAGCACAAATGGCGAGTGAGTCTAAAACTACACTATTGTTAACTAACACTCAAGCTACTAAAAAAATCATGAGTTTTTAAATTATACATTATACTGTAAAGGGGATTCAATGCCATAGTAGCCACTCGCCACAGCTGTTTGAATAAATAAAAAAAAGCAACAAAAAATAAGTCATGTTATTTAAACGTTTTCATTGAGATATTCTTTAGCTAAGTATAGTATGTTCAAGTTGAGTTGGCACGACCGCAAGCACGGTAAATGAGGAATGCATTTAGTACTTAACCGGAAGCAATTTAGTCATGTGAATCCAAGTCAATTAAGCGCGCAAACGTCAATGTTGCACTTGAAAAAGGGGCGGTAGCACAGGTGCGCATTAATTCTGTAACTATTGTAAGAAAGAAATTTAGTGAAGTTTGTGGAGTTGTTCGGGCGCTGTACAGCTCATCTCGTCCATCTTCAGCTATATTTATGTTTCTTATGCGCAGGTAATCTACAGCAGATGGAAAACGCAGACTGGTGAGGCGTTCTTCTAAAGAGACAAGATTAAAAGCAGTCAATTCTACCTACTGTGTCCCAAGAAGTATTCTGATATTCACAGGATTCAGCAGTACAGCATTGTTAACTTGTAGCTAAAGTTATTAGACTTTCTTTTAAACAAAATTATCAATTGTTTCATTTATTTATAATAATTCAGCGAAGCGAGCGGAGCTGACTCTCTAATGAGTCCGCGATATATATATATTTAGGTCTAGGAATTGTTTTTGTTCTTGCGTGGGCGTACGTGTGCACATTTTCTCCTACGCGCTTGAGCGGGCCGGGTAACCGTCTTAGCAACATTTTGTTTTGTTTACCCGCTGTACGAAGTAGCGATGCCCAGTGAAACAAATTCGAAAGAGAGACAAAACGTTAGAAACGCTCGGTCAAGAGCTTTGAGGGCGTTAGAAACTCCAGAAGAAAAATTAGTAAGGAGAGAGATAAGAAATGAAAAAGACAGGGCAAGGAGGAGGAGAGCTAAAACGAAACAGAAATAGGTAACAAAGTAAAGAATCTTTCTTTTTGAAAAGCCATTAAATGTTCCTAATTTATTTATTAGACTATTCCTGAGGATTACGGTACCAGGAGCCTTCATCATAGAAAAAAGCTACCACTATTGTTTTCTCATTGACAGTATTTTGTAGCCACACCAAGCATGCATGGAATAGCTGCAATTACAGGGAACATGCATCGCTCGCTTCGCTATTTTGTGCTATTAGAGCGCATCACTAGTATATATGAAAATTGATGAGATGATAGAATTTAAGTAGTACACATACACAAAATATAGTTGTGATCCGAGTTGAAGGTGGAGTGCAGCCTGAGTTGATCCTAATCCTTACAATAAACAGCATCTGGTAGTGAAGAAAAAGGAACTGGCATATACACAGCTTTGACAAGCACACAATTTAACGGCAAAAGGCTGTATTATAAGTTGCTAGCTAAATGATAGCTATATCACTCTGAAATATATTGGCTATACGGCATTTGTTATTGAACAGGTAGACAAATAATCTTACCAACATCCTATCCTGTACCCTATGCATACAGGACACTCCGTCTATCCCGTAATCTAAACTAATCGCGATACAAAGCTAGAAAAACAGCAATTTGAGAAGAAGCCACTCATTGTTTACAAAATTCTTAATGAAGACAGTCCGTGTGATCAATTGAGCCGTACCACGTGACTAAAAGCGGGCGCGTTTTGAGTGGGAAACCTGTGGTTTTTTCTATTCCCATAGACTTTTGTACTGAGTTTTGGAACAGCACTTTCTCTCCGGTTTTGGAGTATACTGAGGAAATATTTTTAACCGCTTCGGCGCGAGCTTTCTGATGATGCAAACCCTGGATGTGTAGCTGCTTCCATTTAAAAGTTATTCAAGTTTTTTCTCGCCAACTCAAATTGGACATACTATAGTAGTTGTAACGCACAATACTTTTACACAACTGGACATACCTACACAAGGCTTACCTTCATGATTAGTCTAGTGGACAATGAATTTTCACGTAAATACTGTTGCGTATGGCTTATAATTACGACTACTAGCTCATTAACTTATCTTTGCCACTAACTCGAATGGATGTGAAACTCCAGTAAATTTTTAAGCTTTAACTGCACCTGCAAAATAATTCAAAACTGTAAACAATTCATTTTTTTAGGGTTGGTAGAGCCAACTGCACTGGGGTTAATTGAAACTGGCCACGCCGACCTGTCCAAAACGATTCCTTCGTGCCTCACCCGGTTCAACGTCTCAGTGGACCAGAACGGCCTGATCAAGGTCAGCGGACGAGTCCGCAACCCGAATGCCACAAGAGAAGCTTGTTCAGTCATCCCACTCAGTCTCAAGTTCAATCTCTGCAAACTGCTAATCACCACCAGTCATTATACTCTGTCACATCCTGGAGTGTCTATCCTGCTCTCCGTGCTCGCTGAGGCGTACTACATACCGGGAGTTAGGAATCACGTCAAGCTTCTCAGCCGTTCATGCACATTCTGTCGACGAGTCAATGCCAAAGCCGCCAACCAGAAGATGGGTCTCCTCCTCCCAGTCACGCGTACGACGCCAGCTCCACCCTTTCACACAACCGGCATTGACTTCGCCGGATCGTTCTTCGTGCGCCAAGGGAACCCCCGAAAGCCTACTAATGTGAAGGTGTACGCCGCTGTCTTTGTGTGCTTCGTCACAAAAGCGGTGCACTTCGAGCTGTGGTCCGATCTGACATCGGATGTGTTCATAGCAGCCTTCAACAGGTTCTGTGGCAGGAGAGGCACGCCATCAATTCTATGCTCAGACAACGGCACAAATTTTATCGGTGCCAAACGAGAACTCCATGAAGTCCGAACCTTATTAGAGGACCCCCAGACTCATCAGTCACTTTCCCACATCTCCACGTCCAGCGGGATGAAATGGAAGTTGACTCCGCCCAGAGCCCCACACTTTGGCGGTCTCTGGGAGTCCGACGTCAAAGCTATGAAAACCACACTGAAGAAGCTCCTATTTTCTCGCCCCCTGACTTTCGAGAAGTTGGACACTCTCTTAGTGGAGTCAGAGGCCATTCAGTGGCACCTCCAGCAACGGAACTTCCAACCAGGAGATGTACATAGTACTGCTCAAGGATGAGACGTTGACAATCCGCGAGTGGCTACTGGCGCGAGTAGTGGAATCTTCCCTGGAGACGACGGATCGGTTCGAGTAGTGGATCTCCTCTGCAACAGCAAGAAGTACTGAAGAACGGTGAACAGGCTGGTGCTGCTGGTTGAGGACTAGCCCACCTTCTGCCCCGGGAGGATGTTCGGGCCTATGGCCGAACAAGCAAAAGGACGGTCTGGTAAAGTATGGACTTTCCCGGGGAACATTGAACTCCGCCTAGTCTAACCCATACTGTTTCTGTCTCATATGTCATCTATATAATTCTATGTTCAAATACAAGTATTTTTTAAGTTCTGCATTAACCAAACTATTGCTTGCGGGTGGTAGAGTACGCGCTTTTGATCAGCTTGGCCAAGACTGCAATTGCCGCAGGTGACAGCGGTTGCGGCCGAGTTGATTCCTTGCGTCAGAGGTGTGCCGAACATTTGGTCCTTCGAGAAAGGTGACCTCTTGTTGTGCGTCGGAGTTACGCCCGCGCGCACACTAGGAATACATGACAACTGAGAACTGAATGGTAAGATACTGCTACAATGTAATAGATAAAAGATTATTTACATTTTGGGCTTCTACTGATGCTAGTAAAAAGTTTCAGATATACATGTGAACTATTAAAACTCACAAGTTCAGAAAAAAAAAAGATACGTTCTCGCTAAATAACAATAGAGTTGGTATACTATAAAAAAAACAACGAACAAGCGAGAAATAGTTTGAGTTGTATGGTTAATATTCACTGAGTAAGCTTATGAATTTCGTAAAACCATCTGGACGACTTCCATTTCTTTGTGATATTTTTGATCATCTGGTACAGTGCCATCTTGGCAGTTTCATTTCTCAATATGAAAATAGGCTCAGCGATAGAAGAAGCTCTGAGGATAATGGTGATTAGAATTGCTGTGAGAATCTTAGCAATTTCTGAAGGCTTAGAAATAGCCGTCAGTAAAGTCACTACACCAGCCGGTATGAGCATGAGGACGGTGGACAAAAAGAGTAGAAAAAATGTTATAGTGACTTTGTAATCAGACTTTTCAGCTGATGCCGAACTGCTATTTCTCTTTAGCTTCTTAGCTTTACAGTACATACAACTGTACAGCAGAATGGGCACGATGCAAGCTGGCAGAAAGTTGATTATATAGCGGACTACAATGTAGACTCTGCAGTGGGAGTGACAGAAATCCACAAACAAGCAGACAAGGTGTGTGCTGAGGTATCCGTAGCAGTCCATAATTCCTGGGAGAGGCAGGATGGAGAAAACAGCCAACGCCAGCCATACAATTACGGATAGCAGTATGAACACCATTTTGTGAATTTTAGAATAAGTAATCGGGACAAATACGTATAAGGCACGGTCTATGGCTATTATAAAAAGCATTAGAGTCTTTGCTGTATTGAGCATAGAAAACATTACTCCGGAGAGAATACATGGGACAGGCCCAAAAATCCATCCACCTCCAATGGCTGAAGATGCAGTACTGGATGCAGAAAGTAAAGATACTATGATATTGCAACATACTAATTGTAGGGCGGCATAGAAAGGTGGTGCCTGCAGCTTTTTTGTCTTGACCACTACGACAATAACCAGCAAGTTCAAGACCAGAGTAAAGGGGAGTAGTACTATTTGAACAATCGAACGTAGGGAGGCATCGACGATGGCTAGTGTTGAAAACTGAAACTCAGACATTGAGTTGTCTTCCCCGAGAGTTTGCTGGAGGCAGGTCAGGACTTCAGTGTCGTTGTCTTCGTACGACATCTTCAGCTGTGTTCTTCTTTGTGATGGTATAGTCTGTGGAATACTCAGTCTAACTTGAGACTATCTATATAGTGTATGTGTTATGTAAGTATTTGACACATATACTAGCAATGTGGGACTACTCGGCTAGATTCTCACAGTGTTATGCAGTAGATGTGGGAATACTATTTCGTCTTAAGAATACTCTTATGGTATGGACACCATCAATTGTCCCATGGGATCATAGTGAACTTATGAAAAATTTTGTACCCACTACTCATGGCTGAACGTTCAAGTTAACATTTTGTGTTTGTCGTCACATGCCTGATATACCCAACGATGGGGAGAAGCTAAAGCCTTACTGAATAGCTGATTAGTTCATCACTATGGTTATATGTACATATCAAAACAATTTTGCACACATCCTAACACCTTTGTAAAGCAGAAATGTTACACTTTACATAATTTGGAGAATAATGAAAGATGAAAAAGTTGCAGGGAGATACACAAATTAGAGAGAAAATGGTACAGGTTTTTTTTAACTCCTGAGATTCACTGCATTTGTGAATTTGAATGTGCCCACTGTTGCTGTGTTGCTTACAGAAGTAACCACTAATAGATTTGGTTTTTTTCTTCCTTGTACAAATTCTGGAACAGCATTGATGGCTATTTTTATATTCAAACTCACAATCTAGAATGGAAGATATATAGTGGCATGCTTGGTGAAAGTAACTCAAGTATTAACCCAGTAACACTACATCTTAATACAAAAGGGTTATGCAGGATCCAATTAAAAAAGTTTTTATATCCATCAGTAATTTTATGCTAATAATTATGTACGTGTATGCTGTAGTAGCTAACTTTACACTTACTGTGGTATAACTTTTAACTTGGGAGTAGTAGTAAACAAGCAGCTTGGTAAATTCTGGACTTTTGAGAATGTGTGAATTGTTTGAGGTCTACATGTATAGTAAACAACAAGTGTTAGTTTCTTAATGAATCCAGTCCAACTTTTTATTAGCACGGCCGCTCTGTAATTCACTGACAAAAGGTCGTTATGACTGATGAAACCCATCCCATAGCTCAGTGTAATTGACATGAAATGTAGATACAGTATGTATATCTCAAATTGAACTCATCTGATTGTCAGTTTCACTCTATTGCTGTGATTTGGAATATATCAGGCACTGATGTATACCTTCCTTAGCCCTTTCACCGCCGTGCACTCTGTCTGAACCCCATAGCAACTCTGAGATTGTTGGGAATTGAACTTCAGCTTGTACCGCTAGTATCTGTGAGTTCAAATTTTTAGCTCTTCTCTTTGCGGACCAATATACCTTGTTTGTTTGTTTGTTTGTTTGTTTTTTCCATAATAGTAAAGAATTTAGTATTGATGTTCATTAAAAATTCTATTCTTGCTGAAATGTCTTTACAGAAATGAAATAAAGTAAAAATTCTACATTTTCTTATTACCCAACAAGTTGTCGTAAAATTGACGAGAAAGGGTTAATGTCCAACCACTGAAGATCAGTTAGTATAATTGATATACATACCTCGTGGAGAGAAGCATAGAAAGGCCCCGTCTATGTAGTAACCTCCTAAGGCTTTTTCTCCAACAGTCTTGCTGAAACTTTCTTTTTGACTGATATTTACGTCTGATCCAAAGAAGGATCTATGTAGTTCTAGAATGCTATCCAAGAGTAACTACCATGTTAGATTCTGCAAAAGCTTGTTCAGACAATTTAAGCAATGAAAATTATGAGAGAGGCTTTGGCCTCTTCCGACTATGCAATAAATTCTAAAATAACTTATATATAGTGAGTGTCACACCCAGCAATACTTAGAAGGATGACCAATTAGAATTCGACAAGTTCTTGAGGCACGTGGTACAATTGCACACACAAACATGAGTTGTCCACACGGTAAAGTTTTCTGTTTTTAAACATGCAAATATTTATGTCGAGCTTTCTTGCTAGAGCTAAAGAACTATGCCTGGCCGTAGCCCCTCCAGTTGTTAAGTTCTAGAAGAACTAGTGGGCCAACTGAACTAGCAGTGATGCCGCCTGTCAACATGTTCTATGAAGAACTAGCAGTAGATGTACTAACTGCCTCTTGATTTCCATGTCCCATCTCCTCAACACTGTAATTGATTCTCAAAGTAACTCGTGAAAAATATTTACACTTAACTTTATTCATTGGTTTAGATTTGGTATGTACCTTATTAGCTATATTGACACCCCGTACCGTCAGTCACTGTTCATTGGTGTTAGGTAGACAGAGGTGTCCATAACTTAGACAAACGGATAAGAGAGGTTCGAGTGTAGTTAAGTAATACTTTAGTGTGTGTCTCTTTGCTGGATATTTACAGGGCATATTAATTACTTTCTCGTATAACATCCATTTTACCATAATTGATGAAATTATTTAACTAAAAAATGAAGCTATGTTGATACGCTGTTTCTATACTCCAAATGTCACCAGATGCATTATCAATAGTTGGCATCATAGTTTATTGTTTTGATATATCAATAACAAAATTCTAATGGGGATGAATTATGATAAAGAATTACTAAATTCACACTCTAACAGTCATGCAGCAACAATAGAAAAGAAGTTGGAAAATTACAAAGAATAACATTTTTACATTCTTATACTGAGTTCACTGATCTAAATTTATAATGCAACTAAACACAGTTTAGTTTAAACACTTGACTTTAGGTTGTTTGTGTATTTGAGTTATGTAACTTCACTCGGTAAGTTTTCTTGAATAAGCTCATTTTCTTTGTGGTATCCTTGATCAACTGGTACAATGCCGTCTTAGCAGTTTCGTTTCTCAATTGACCAAAAATTTAAGTATCTACATTTGTAAAAGGCGGTTAACTGGTTTACCGATTACTCCGTGATTTTATGGCAGCTCGATTATTTAATTGTGTTTACCGACGATAGTCGCGCATGCACACAGTACACTCATCCTGCTGCCCTAAGGTGAAAAAATGTCTGCCAATGTGCTTGATGTCGCTGGAGCTACTGTCATCAAAAAGAGGAATACTAAAAGCTATGTCTGGAACGAGTTTGGGAATCATGCGGACGACAATGACAAGGACATAGAAAGTGAGAAACACAGCCTGCTCTGCTTAATGTGAGGTAAAAGCGTTCAAGCTAAAAGCAGTAACACTACCAATCTTTGGCAGCATCTTCGTGAACATCATCCCTCAACTTACTCCGGAATTAGATATTGGGAAATGGGAATAGTTATTGCTTATAATTTGAAAATTGCCCAATACTAATCTAGTACATATAATTGCACAAAGTCTGAATTTTTTTCCTGGTGAACAGTGGTAATGTCATATAACAAATTTGAAAATGATTATTGTATTAATTTGTACATTTTTGCCTGTTTTTTTTTTTATAATCCAGTTATGATGACTGTATTAAAAGTCCATACACAAAACTTGCTCAGTATGTTATATAGACGACTTTTGCTATTCTTTAGTCCATATCTCTAATTAAAATGTCAGTAAATAATCAGCTTTCTTACTTATGTACTTTGCAAGCATTAGTTGCCGACTTCCATTTCTTTGAAGCATCCTTCATTAGCTTGTTCAGTGTCTTTTTGGCAGTTTTATTTCTCAGTATAAAAATGGGATCTGCAATATAAGAAAGTGTAGGTATTAATGTAGACAGTAGTCCCAGGAGAACAGTGGCAGTTTCTGAATTTTTTGTAACATTTTTTAATGCGGCCATCGCAAAAGCAGGCCAGAGTAGGAGAAAGTTAGACACAAAGAGCAGAAAGAAAGTAATAGCAGCCTTGTGGTCTTGCTTTGGCTTTTGTGTTGAAGTTGAAGAATGGGCCCTTGTTAATTTCTTAGCCTTCCACTATATGCAGCCATACAACACAATAGGAAAAACACACGATGGTATCACAATAAGGATATTGCGTACAATAAATATTTTGCAATGCGAGTGGCAGAGATCTGTGAAGAAACAGGAAAGCCTTGAACTATGATACCCGTAGCAGTCCATGAGTCCTGGGAGTGGAAGAATAGAAATAATAGCCAACAGTGCCCATGTCAATATAGACATTAGCAAGAGAAGTGTTTTCTGCTTTCTTGGATAACGAATAGGAACAAAAATACACAAGGCACAATCAGTGGCAAGCATGAGTAACAAGAGAAACCTCACCCAAGAAAGTACGGCAAATGCTACAGCTATAAAAATGCATAAAACACTCCCAAGAATCCAACCTCCTCCAATTGCAGAAAATACAGCGCTAGACGTTGAAAGGAAAGACATCATTATATTGCTACATACAACCTGCAGAGCAACATAGAAAGGTGGAGTCTGCAGCTGCTTTGTCTTGGCCACTACAATAATCACCAGTAAGTTCAAGACCAGAGTAAAAGGGAGTAGTAAGAGTTGAGTGGCAGATTGCAGGATAACATTAACTGCTGCAAATTGAGAAGATTGAAGCTCAGAAGTAAAATTATCTCCTAGAGTTTGCTGGAGACAAGTCAGTTCTTCAGTTACATTATCCTCATAGTACGACATACTTGGTCTGGCAGTTTAATGTACTCAGACTATTATGCCAAGCAACTATATACAGTATTTAATGTAATACAGGACATAGACATTGGTGTTAATAGCAAGTATGCTGATAATGTGGAACAGTTCTGATAATGTTAAGGGACAGGTGCTCCTTGAATATCAGACATATATGTGCACTTGAACCCTCTTTTTGTCATTGCTGACAATGTTGAGGATATACGTGCAGAATTAGAGTGCCATCAGTAAATTTTCATTGATGTCTATAGAGTTAATCTTTCTGGCCAAGTAAGATAATGTAACATGGAAACAGTTGGCCAATAAGCTTGTCCAGCTAGTTCACTTAGTTTCAGCTAAAATTTCACTAATTTGAAATAAAACTTATTGTTTATTCTTGTTTGTGTTTCCTCAATCTGATACTATAGCCTCCTGAAGTTAGCTCAATTATATTATGTAGAAGTTCAAACTCTACAATGCTGTATCTAAGGTTATACAGAATTTGTTCAGCAGAACATTTGCTTAGTAGTCGAGGTCCAGGCTTGGCTTTACAATGGCTATCAGATAGTCAATTGATGAGGTAGTGAACCCAGATTAACAGTGTTTTCTGTAATTTAGATAGTTATTTTAGTGAAGCAGATGGTGCTGCAGATACTTATGGCTACAGAAGCCATTGAGCAATAGATAGATTGCTGCTTAAAAGATAACCAGGCTTTTGACTTCAGTTCCAGAGACAAAGCTAATTGTGAAGATAATTGTGAGGATACTGGACTCTGAATTAGCTACAATTAGTCCAGTATCAAATATTGAAATTGTTTATCTAGTTACAGTTAACTTTTATAACCATTCTTAGTACGTATCACACAATCTGAAATGAATTAACAACCTTTTATTGTTTGTTTGTTTGTTTGTTTGTTTGTTTGTTTTTTTTTTGTTTTTTTTTGTTTTTTGTTTTTTGTTTTTTTTTAGCCAATGCATTGTTTTTTCCAAACTGTAAAGTTGGTTGTTTCACTCTATGTCTTGTAATGCTGTAAAATATAATATTGTTTAGTGTGATAATAAAATGTTATTTTTAACTGCATCTTTTTGACCAGTGTAGATTTTTATGAGCCATATGAATACATGCATATCATATAGAATACTAGTGTATACATTATAGTGTACACTACTGCTTTCTAATGAAACAGTTTTATTTATACACACAGCCAGTATTATTATTAATATTATTTCTCCCGAGAAACATTGAATTAATTTCTGCTCATTTCCCTTTTAAACTACTGGATTAAAATTATTTTTAGGAGTGCTTTTTTAATAAATTAATTGCAGAAGTGGCTTGTTTTCATTGTTGTATTGTAGTACTGCCATAGCATTATTCTTGCAGATGTGTATTACAGAGTTTTACTGCGCCGAATGGCACTAAATCACTAGAAGTGAGACTTGAGGGTGTGCTTACATGATCTAGATATTCATGTTGCAGAAACTGTGCCAGTAAAAGTGAAAATAGAGTTCTCTCTGGAGCAGCCCAAGGGAGGAGTGCAGTTTGTATTGCCATCATCAGGAGCTGGCTCAGATTCCCTAGTGAGTAGTAAGGGTAGTAGTAGTAGTAGTAGTAGTAGTAGTAGTAGTAGTAGTAGTAGTAGTAGTAGTAGTGAGTAGTAAGGGTAGTAGTAGTAGTAGTAGTAGTAGTAGTAGTAGTAGTTGTTGTAGTAGTAGTATTTAATAACAACAGAAGAAGAATGCAACTGTCGATTGAATCCATTGTAGTTTTTTCCACTAACACTATATATATATATACATATATATATATATATATATATATATATATACATGTATATGTACAATACACATGCATTTGTCTATACATATATTACATATTAAGTTATATATTACTTCGCTTGGTTTTTAATTGTGTGTGTGTGTGTATGTGTGGTCACAGAAACATGCGCATGTGTTCACTCAGTGCTTTGAGAACTCTTCTCGTCTTTGGTTTCCATGTATTGACTCATTCTCGGAGGGCTGTCCGTGGGCTATATCCATCATTGTCCCTAGCAACATGATGGCAGTCAGCTGTGGAGAACTCACAGATGTGGTGAGAGAACTAATACTGGAGAGTGTGAGGTGCAGCTGCAATGTTGTGGGCGTGGTCAGCTAACACAATTTTTATTGGTTTGCTAATTAGCGAGCGAGACACTTACAGGGGTAACACAATTGAAAATCGGGGATGTTTGTTTATCAGTATGTATGGACGTACGTATGTCATTTTGTACTTTGACCCTCGCGTATTTTTGTGTTCGCTCCGCGTTCGACCCCGTCCCAAACTTCACTAAACAGTATCCTCTGGTTTAGCGACCATTACCCGTATCACCTTAGAAATTGAATTTTGTGTACCGCTTTGAATTATTTTGCGTGTGCAGTTAAAACTCTAAAACTTATGGGAATTCCATTTCTATTTGTCACAGTTATAAGCCCTACCAACAGCATTTACTGGAAAATTCATTGTCCACTAGACGAACCACGAAGGTAAGTCTTGCGTAGGTATGTTCAGTTGTGTGAAAGTATTGTGCGTTACAACTACTATTAAGAATATCACAAAGAAAATTTTAAATAACGTGACTTGATTTTGTTGCTTCTCTTTCAATTCAAACAGTTGAGGGGAGTGGTTACTATGGCATTGAATCCCCTTTACCGTATATGCTTAATTATTTAACAACTCGACTTTATTTTAGTAGTTTGAATAACAATAGTGTAGTTTAAGGCTCGCTCGCCATTTGTGCTCAAGCACACCACTAGTGTATGTTTGCTAATTATTATTCATTCCATGGTTTCGACACTGGTGTGGTTAGAGAACAATTACTATTAGGGTGTGAGGTGCAGGTAGGGTATTGGGGTGTGGTCCGCTAACATAAGAAATCTATGTATGTGAGTATTTCAACAACAGACTAAAAAATTAAGAGTTACATACTGTACCCGTATTTTAATACCTTGCTATATTCATAATGACCACAGATCCTAGGCATGTGGTTAGAGAACAATTACTATTCCAGTAATAGTAAATCAATCAATAGTGTTTACAGTACCCCTTAACAGTATAAATACAGAATTGGAGTGTTTGTTTGCCGGCTGGTTGTCGTAGCTCAGTGGCAGAGCGCTTGTGCGTTAAGCAAGCGGTCCTGGGTTCGATTCCAGATGGCGACCAAATATTTTTAATTCTGTATTGTTTAAAAAGCCTGTGAAAGAGAGAGAATACATCAAATGATATAATGTTTACAACGATATATTACTGTAGTTTCTATATGATCAGTTTGAGTATTTTTCTATCTTGGTAGGTGACGTCAGGAGATGGCAAGAGACGTACATTCAAGTATTCCCTTCAGACTCCAACAGCAGCTCCAGCCATAGGATTTGCCATTGGGTAACAGACGCCTAGCAGTAAAATTGTCACGGGCGAGGCATCAATAGTTTTAACTTGTGCTCTTATTAACGTGTGATGACAAATTGGAAAATGAGGGCACAAGATTTCATAGTGGGTGTGACTTTTATGTAAATCTGGGTGAGGCAATCACCTACCTGCCTCACCATGTGCTAGCCCTATGGGTAATGTGTACAGTACTACATGTACGTAATTTAACTTTGACCAAATTGAACTTCTTTTTATTTTATTTTATTTTTTTATCTTTTTCAATTTTTTTTATGTGTAAATAATACTTATTACATGAGTCAGAGTGCGATATGGCAAAATATTTCATGAGCAGGCTAATTTATTTTCATGAGCCAGAGGTGAGTGAAAATAAAGCCTGAAAGTGAAATATCTAGCCATATCACTCTGAAGAGTGTCAGCTGTTCTAACCTGGTTGAGTAAGCTACACCAGAGGATGGTAGCTATAAAAACCGGGAAAGTGACAAGTTTTGCTGGTTGCAATGAGCATGCTCAGTGTGTGTAGCGTGAAATAACCGTGAAATATCATGAGTTATTTCACGAGCGGCGGGGGAATCATGTACCTAAAGATATCATTGTGAAGATATCAGGTTGGAATAAATTTAATTTTATTTATTTATTTCTTTAATTGGGGTTGGGGCGGGGGTGTGGTGGGTGGAGGGTAGGAGGAGGATACATAATGAAGTTCTTAAGATTCCTTTGTTTGCATGGCTATTTGACAGGTGTTTTGAGGTGTACCCTGACCCCATCATGCAAGAGGTTACTCACTTCTGTCTTCCAGGTCTCATGCCCATCCTGAAGAACACAGTCCAGTTTGTGCATCAGGTGGGCGGGGTGGTGGGAGAGGTCATGTGACTACTAGAACTTGTTCTATATGTAGTTGCTGCTTCTGAGCTGCTCCTTCTTATTCCTCTCATTGCAGGTTTTTGGCTTTTATGAAGAATTACTGAGCTCTCGCTTTCCCCATGGCAGCTATAAGTTGGTGTTTGTGGACAGTCTTGTTGAGTCCAGTCTGAGCTACTCTACCCTGGGTGTGTTTGACACTCACCTGCTTCACTCCTCTCGCATCATAGACCAAGTCATCACCACTAGGAGGGTCATTGCGGAAGCCATTGCCAAACAGTATTTTGGCTGCTACATCGTCCCGCAGTTTTGGTGAGCTATAAGCTTTGATGTATATAAAGTTCTTATAATTCCTTTACTACTACTCCTTCAATAAAATAAATTTAAAAATAACTTAAATTAGTAGATTGGTATAAGTTAGTATGGTATAATTCCACAACTCTAAGACATTTAGACTTATTTACATATTTGCTATAATGCAGTAAACCGCTTTTAAAGTTACCATATATGTACATATGTGTACACAATACTTCAACCAGGAGATGGAAAATGGTCAGTACAATACATGCTACTTTTTCCATATTTGACATTTACAATACGCAGAAATAGAAACTGGTACTTATTAAAATTGCTTTATTTACGTGTTGGTACTAAATTACATTTTTATTGCAGGAGCGACTGGTGGCTTCCCACTGGTATTTCAGGCTATCTGGCTGGTCTGTTCTCTCGCAAGACGTTCGGAAATACAGAGTACATGCACTGGATAAGGTGTGAGCAGCACAAGGTGTGCACCTATGAGCGTGACCACACCTTACCACCCCTAGGCAGTATGCAGGGTTCAGTGGCAGGTATGCAAGTGTATATGCATATAGTATGTAATTGGTGAGCGAGAGAAGCGAGCGAGACACTATCAGGGGTAACTCAATTGAAAATCGAGGATATTTGTTTATATATGTGTTTGGACGTACGCAAGTCATTTTTGTACTTTGACCCTGGTGATTTTTTGTTAGTTCGGTGGTTGACCCCGTCCCATGCTTCACTGAACAGAATCCTCTCGTTTATCGATCATTACCCGTATCACCCTAGTAATTGAATGATTTATCTATTTGAATTCTTTTGTGGGTGCGGTTAAAGCTTGAAAACCTAACGGAATTCGGTTTCTATTGGAGTTAGTGGTGGTGGTAAGTCAATACGCTCTTTGTTGTGGTTATAAGCCGTACACAACAGTATTTACTTGAAAAATGTATAGTCCACTATCTACTAACCGCGTAGGTAAGTCTTGTGTAGGTGTATGTCCAGTTGTGTGAAAGTATTGAGGGTTACAGCTCTACTTAGCTAAAGAATATCACAAAGAAAACCTTTAAATAATGTGTATTGTTATGTTGCTGTTTTTTCAATTCAAGCAGTTGCAGTGAGTGGTTGCTATGGCTTTTAAATTCTTTACTGTATAAATTTAGAAATTTTACATTATTTTTAGTAATTTTGAGTGTTAGAAGTTAAAATCGATCATATAGCAATAGTATAGTTTTAGGCTCGCTCGCCATTTGTGCTCAAGCACATCACTAGTATACATGTATTATACATTTTACTATAGATGTACATACTATGTACATAGTATAATATGCGCGAGATGTGGCTGCGTAAAATATTGTATAACAGTAATTGTAGTAGTAGAGTAGGAAGAGAAAGGATATTTATAAATGAACATTTTTTACTTTACATGCATGTACATGTATGAATAGGGTATGAAGTACATGTTTTGAATGTTTAATTTGGACTTGTTCATAGGTACAAGTAGCACCCACCTCCTCACCCCCTCCCCCTCACACACACACACACACACACACTCACATTTATACATTAGCATGATTTACTTATAGTTGTTGTTCTGATATGTACAATTGTATGATTGTATTGTATGTAGAGTCGAGTATGTCTTCTTCACGTATGAACTTCCACCCCAAGTTGGTGAATGAAACAGAGCTGGATGTGATGAGGTCCAAGTCTCATCTCATCCAACATATGATCCAGCACAAGATAGGGCAGGACTTGTTACTGCAGGTGAGAGGTCATAGGACGTGAGAGGTCATTATTTACCTAGGTTGGGGGATCCACCCATTTTATTATTATTGCATATTATATTACTGTTTGCTCCTTGTCTTACATACTGAAAATTTTTGATAATACTACTTAAATGTCAACTCCTGTAATTGAACTACTCGTTAAGGAGGAAGAACTGGCAAATGATGGAATGTGACTGATAGGGAAATAGTGTGAAGGGTGTGGTTGGGTAAGAGTTGTAGCATTATACAGTATAGGTAACACCCAATGTCAACAATTGATGATGGTAGAAGTGTAGGACTATATTTCTCAGCCTTCCTTTATTCATTAGATGTACTCTCCCTTTCATGTTTTTAGAGCCAAACTTTTTTTTTTAATTCTGAATTGTTTAACAAATGGCCTGTGAAAAAGAGGATACATCAAAGCTTAGTGATTTAACTATAAAGATGGAAGAAGACTTGGCTGAAGGGTTGTGGATGGAATTAGTGAAGCTACATTGAATTAGTTGTGTGTGTGTGTGTGTGTGTGTGCGTGTGTGTGTGTAGGTGTTCAACAAGCTACTGACTCTAGCCTCTACAGCCAGTCAGTCTCATGAATATGGTCTATGGCAGAACCTACAGGCTACCACTGAAGGAGTAAGTAGAGTAACTGAATACTCTCAAGTTAAAATATATTAGGAAATAAATAATATCTAAGCTTTACCATGATTTGTTTTATTAGTGGCTGAATTTATTTATTTAGTTCATGAAGCTGCTGGTAACTGTATCTGGTAAAGACATGAGTAGTTTCATGGAGCAGTGGGTATTTCGCACTGGAGTGCCACGCCTACTGGCCTCGTATAATTTTGTTAGAAAGAAGAGCTTTGTAGAGCTGAAGATACAGCAAGAAGTGCCTGCCAGGTGCACCAAGTTTGTGGTAAGTGAAATTGTAGGCTGATATTGCTGTCACGCATGCAGTTTAGCTCATGTAAATGCAATTTACCATGTGTAATGTACTACAGGATATGTTGACCTACAATATATGTATACTGACCTACTGCTCATCAGGGACATGTGCTGACCTATGTACATGTACTATCACTTTTCTGCACATGTGCATGCAGGTCAACACATGTGTGTGCAGGTTAGCACATGTGTGTGCAGGTCAGCACATGTATTAAGTAAGCCAGTATGTTTAATTGGCTATTACTAGATTCATTTATGCATACATATAATATGTCGATAACATTATGAAATTATGCCGTATCCGCTGCCTTCATTTTCAAAGTCGTTGCCAATCCACACAGGATAAATAAGTTTGTGTAAATTTATAATTTGATTTTCAGTTTTAAACTGCTTGTTGTTTGTTTGTTTGTTTGTAGGGCTCCATGACGGTGATAGTGCAGGAATTTGATGGCTGTTTTCCCCACAACATTCAGATAGAGGACCTTGTCTCTTCCCATGAACTTCCCTGCCACTCCAAGATCAGGAAGTAAGTCATGTGATCTTTGATTCAACACAACTACAGTACTGGCAGTTCAAGTTTGTTGGTGTACTTACACTGTTGTTGTTGTTGTTGTTGTTGTTGTTGTTGTTGTTGTTGAATGTCAGAGCTAAGAAGAGAAAGGTGCCTCTTATTCATGGAGAAGAGATAGACATTGACATTTCAAGTTTAGAGTAAGTTACTTGTTACTGTTTACTGATTACATTATTTAACACTTGATTTCTCCTCCTTTTTTTTTCTTTTTTTTTTTTCCTCCTCCCTCTCTCCATCACTCTTTCTCTCTCTCTCTCTCCAACCGTCCATTTCTCTCTCTCTCTCTCTTTCTCTCTCTCCTTCCTTCTCTCAGTAATGAGGTTCCCATATTGTGGGTCCAAGTGGACCCAGACTTCCAGTGGGTAAGGGACTTGTCACTGGAGCAGTCGGACACCACCTGGATGAACGTGCTTCGCTACGACCGCAGTGCTAACGCTCAACTTGACGCCCTGGAGTCTCTAGCCCTCACTCCCTCTGTGGTGGTCCGGGATAGCTTCAGAGACGCCATCACCACTTCACACTTTTATTACCAAGTCCGACTGGCAGCCGCACAGAAACTGGCTGAGGTGAGTCTGGCTGCGTAACTGTTTGGCTTAATCGATATTAGTGACTGCAGTATTTATGATCTCAGTGTTTATATAATCTAACATACAACTGTTACATACATTCGTGCATAACCTGTGAAGGTGCGAGTTGTAGGGTATTACGAAATTATTGGCCATTTCTGTTGTTTCAACTGGAGCTTAAGCACACATACATATTTGCTTACCATTTAGCTGGAAAATGGCTTGTACTGTTTTCAATTGAATGATGCATTTTTTTGTTTTTTTTGTTTTTTTTTTGTTGTAGTACCTGAGTGCCTCTGCCAGTTCAGGGTCCTCTCCTTCTTATCTCATTGCCATCTACCAGAGATTGTTTGGCTCCAGCTCTCACTCCTCCATCCTCAGATTCCATGACTTCTCTGACATTGCCTCGTACTACCTGCAAAAGGTAACGCACAGAGGAAACAAGTATTTAATTAGAGCTCTAAGGTAACATACAGAGGGATTGAGTCATTAGCTAGCGCTACAGCTCTAAGGTAAATTCTTTGGACTGTTCTCTTTGAGTAAAATGTGAAGTAGGAGATTGATAAGAAACGTGATAATCCGTTGAGTGGATTATGTAGCTTTGTCGTTATGTTAGTATAATGAAAGCTATCACTCTCAAGCTAGTAAGACCCATTCTTTGACAGTTCCAACACATGTGTGGATTCACTTTTGTTGAGTGTGTGTGTATGGGTGGGTGATTTTGGGACTAATTTTACTTACAGTAGGAGACAAAATGAAGTTCCGAATTCCGTTCTGTAGTACGCCATAAAACGGAAGTTTTTTTACCGTAGTGTTTATCGTTGCGTTCCGTACCGTTTTGACGAAACGGCCGGCACCGTTTACTAAAACGGTAAAAAAACGGTTAAGCTTTTCCTTTGATTCACAGGATATTTTCTAGCTAGAAACTCTTCCATAGCTATATCAGCAAGCTATGGCCTTGTATTGACGATTAAACGCTACGGGAATAGTGCAAAAAAAGATCGTACAAAAATTTAACTTACTTCAATAGAGCTGCAGACCGAAGTTCCAACGGGCACAGAGCTCAAACGAGGTCCGTATTTCGTAGATCTTCTGTTAGCTACTGATAGACCTCCAGCAGTAAAAAATCTAAGCCAGAGAAGGCCCTATCATCGAGAAAACATCGATACTGTGCGGTGGTCGAGCTAACAATTCTCCGCGAGACAACTTCTAATAGGACGGCTTCAATTTTTTTAACCCGAAAAGCTCCGCCTCAGGAGCCTGTAAACAAAAAATTGGAACGTTTTTATATTGGATAAACGATTTTAAAAATATTGCTTTAAGCAAGACATACGGTGAACGAGAAAGATTAAAACGGTAACTCGGTCGAACAGAATGGCTGTTTTTTTTTCTCCAAACGGTGTAGTTTCCTCCCCCCCCCCCCCCCCCCCCCCCCCCCCCGTTTTTTAACCATTGCGACAGCCGTTCTACAGAATGGAATTCAGAACTTTATTTTGTCTTCTACTGTATCATCATGTCCTTAAATATAATTGTTGAAAACAATCTGTTTTTCAGAAGAAAATTTTAGGGCAGTCTAATAAACTTTTTTTTTGTTGAAATTTTGGGGATGTTTGGGTGTTACTTCTATAAAGATAAAATAGATGAAAATTTGGGGCCAATGCAAAGAGCTCAAATTTGTAATTGCAGTGTAAATATACATACACATGTAGATACATACACATATTATATGTATGTACAATAATATGATGTTGCATGTACTTTTAGTCAATGTTTGTTTTTGTTTTTTTGTTGTTGTTTTTGCAGGGTTTGGCCGTATGTATAGCAGGCATGAAGAACCAGCACAACCAGTGCCCCAAAGAAGTTATGCTCTTTATGATGGATCTCTTCAAATACAGTGACAATCAGTACAACAAGGTTATTTTTTTTAAATGAATTTTTTTAATACCATGATTCATCTTCATCCCCTCTCACCCATTGATACTATTTGAACTGACAGTATAAAGGGTTTATAGTTAATGCTTGGAAATAGAATAATTATGGGATGGTTTCTCTAATTTAATTTTGTAATGATAACAAGAACCATTAATTTTGTAGGACTCAACAATAAAGGCTGTTATTGTTAATATTATATTAATATATTTAAGTAGTTTTTGTTATATTTCATACCAGTTTTCAGCGGATTACTTCACCAGTTCTCTAATTGATGCTCTCTCTGAGGCAATTACTCCTAAAGTGGTTGGACTAGCTCAAAGGTACGTAATTTTACAAGCTTGATGGTATGAGGCAGTTTTTACTAACGTAAGTGTGTTAGCGAATGAGTGAGAGACATCAGAGAAACAATAATAGCTGAGGGAGAGAGTATCGCGAGGTGATCATGTTCTATTACTCAAAACTACAGCAGATGTTTCAGTGTGCCATATACATATAGTGGATTGGTTGTATATTATTTTATAGTGAGATATTTGCTGATGCTCCAACTTCATGTTTGTCCAAAGATGTCCAGGTAAGTTTCATGCAGTACACACTATACAGCTGGTGTAGGATTTGTGTTCAACATTTTAAGTTATATATTTGAATCTGATAATGTAATATATGTATGAACTGTGATTAAGGCTGATTTCAAGTTATACATATGTACTGCATTTCAGTAGGTTAATTTTATTCTTGGCTTGGCCAATTTTTCTAGTGGACTTGTCAATCCAAATACATTCATTTTCAGTGTTTGCTGGCATGACATTTATTGCTGTCCTTTCTGTGTTTAGTTAACGATGCCAAAAAGGATTTGCAAATGATATACATGTAACAGTTCATAAATATCTTTTCTTTTTTTCTTTCTTTTTTTACTATGCACAATACTGGGTTAGTTGTAAAAGCAAATTTTTTTGTCAGTTTTTAAAGTAAACTATAAGTAATTAAAGAAGAATCTTAAGTAGCCAAAACATGTGAATTATTATAGTACACTATAAGAAAGTACAATATTTTAAAATTATTCTACAATTATACTTTTACCATCTTAGATGGAGACATTATAAAAGAACAGAATATTCAGATTTAGTATTATTTCAATATAAAACAAAATACAAATATTTCCAATGCTCAAGCTTTATCACAATACAGAAATATAGAATCATTATTGTTAGTGTACTTGTTTTCACACACTCTGCTCCTCCTGTACTGTTTTTGTTTGTTTTTCTTTTCCTTTTTTATTTTTATTTTTATTTTTTTATTATTATTTTTTTATTATTATTTTTTTTTAATTTTTATTTTTTTAGATCATACTGCAGGAGTTGGTGCAGCATCTGAATATAGAGAAGGTCCTACCTTCTTACAAGTTCACTGTAACCAGCAGCTGTATCAGGTGCCTCAGAAAACTCCAAAAGAATGGCCACCTTCCTAGTGACAGCTCAATCTTCAAGGATTATGTGGAGTATGTTATGGGTTTCACATTTACACTGCATACGAATACATGTGCAACTTTACCAATCCAATTGTATCCCTGCATTGGATGTGTGTGTTTAGTTGTTGTTATTGTTGTTGTTGTTGTTGTTGTTGTTGTTGTTGTTGTTTTCCCTTCCTACAGCAAGGAGAACTTTGTGGATGTACGCCAGTCAGCCATAGAAGCCATTGTGGACATAGTCCAGGGTAAGAAAGTGGGAGTTGTTTTGGTGTTATGGAGTGAGGTGTGTGGGAGGTGTGGAGGAATGGGGTTTGCTTGGAAAAGATAGTTGTGTGGGTGTAAACTGAAAGATGTAAATATATTCCCAGTCTTGATATGGCCTTGTAAGTCTTTAACATTAACTGGAAACTTCCCTTCTTCTTTCTTGCATTCTTTTTTTTTTTTTTTTTTATTTATTTATTTTTATTTTTTTTTTATTTATTTTTTTTTAGCCCTACCCCCTGATATCCATGTCCAATACCTGTACGTACGTATGTACGTACGTACATACATACATACATACACACACACATACATACACACACATACATATGTACATACATACATACACTAGTGGTGTGCTTGAGCACAAATGGCGAGCGAGCCTGATATTTAGCTAACATGTTTTATCTTAGTTCATGCAAACACTATAATAGCAGTTATGACCTTTTATTTCAGCAAATAAATACAAAATCACTCTCTTACCTGATAATGGAAACTTCTGTAGTATCAAACATCAGCCATTCTGATAACCTCAATTACCAGTAACTCTTGAACAAGCTCTCAGCTACGATAAAAAAATAAACCAGTGTTACTATTTGTAATTTTAGCCAGCAAATATGGAATTACTACTTACATCATTCTTGAGTATTGATAACTTCTGTAGTATCAAATTGAAGTTACTTTGACCATCTGAATTACCTTGAATTCTTGACAACAAGCTCTCACCTACAAAAACAAAAGACAATCAATTTTAGCACACAATACTAAATTACTTCCTTCCCTCATTTTTTTGAGCAGTGGCAACTTTTGTAGTGAGCCATTCTGACTATTTGAGTTTACCAGTCACTGTTGACAACAAGCTCTTAGCTACAAAAAAGAAAGGCCAGAGTTATTTTTGCATATTTAGCTAACCAATATGGAATTACGTACTTACCTCAGCTTCCCTTGAGTAGTAGTAGGTTCCTTAGCATTAATGCTACGGCATTCTGACTACCAATGGTCCTAGACAACCAACAATCACCACTCGGTATCCCCCTAAAACGGCGAAGTTTTGAAATTATGTCTGGAAAAGGGTTTTCAATGCCATAGTAACCGGTCGTAGCAACTTTTTGTCTCTTGAAAAACAAGCGTTTTCGCCGGAATTTTGTCACACTTTGGAGCTGAAGTTTAAAGTAAGGCTTGTTTAATGCTGTAGTATTAGAATAAACTGGGGTCAGGTCTAAAAAGCAGTGTTTTTAGGAGAAAAAAGTTCCCCGCGCGCGTGTTTAAAGGGCATACGTACCATCCATACATATAACATATACCTGATTTTGCATTATCCACCCCTAATACTGTCTCGCTCGCTTCGCTCGCTCGCCAATAAAAACATACATTCTCATGACACGATATGTACATGTCCAGTGCATTTCAATATTGTGGTGTGTGTGTGTGTGTAGCTGATCAAAGTGAGGAAGACCTTACCTATCTCCTAGACATGATGGAGACAGAAGACACAAGGACTAGGTGGGAATATATTCTAGGTGTTAATGTACTTATAGATACAATTATATAGTATTTTCACTAGTCCATGTTAAGTTTGGACTTCATAAGATTATCAAGGAAAAGTATGGGAAAAGTACATGTACTATTGTCAGTCCATGTTAAGTTTGAACTTTATAAGATTATCAAGGAAAAGTATGGGAAAAGTACTACTGTCAGCATAAGACATTACATCAAGTCTTCTGAGAAACTAGCCTCTATGAAACAAAGTTTAACTAACATATTATAGCCAGGTCATGGCAACATTACCTAGAGGTCATTTTTTGTACTGTCATAATAGCACTGATGATGGTCACTGAAGAGTGACTGAAAAGTTTGCTGAATTAGGACTAGTGAAAATACTATTATAATTGTATCTATAAGTATGTCAATACCTAGTCTTACAGGACTTTATAAGATTAGATGTAAATGTACCATAAATTGTCTTAGAACTTTGTTTGGAGGATGGTCATGCATTAAGTGATGTTAAAGTATTAGTTGTTTCATTTGGATTTTACCTATGTCACATTATTTCTACTATACAATACAGTAGTATTATATGCATGTGTGTATATATAAATTAGGTGCATATGTTGCTCACTGCATGATGTATAGATAGGGCAAGGTTGTATGGTGACTCTGTTTTATTTTCGTTTATTTATTATATGTATGTTATATTTATATAATTGTTTAATTATTGTTGGTATTATTTTTACTGTCATTGGATGCATGCTGGATCACTAGTACATTTTGTTAGAGAGGAGAATATATTGATCAGATTTAAATTAAAAGCACAAAAAAAGAAAGTTTATGACGCTTGAATTGGTGAAGTATCATTACATATTATACACCGATGATCTATGCGTGTAATTCTCTAGTTGAGTTGTGTTTAGTTGACTAGCTCACTTGCTGTCGCTTTGCTGTGACCGTCTTCATAATGTACATACATGTATGGTGTTTTTATATTCGTTGTAGATTAAATGTTCTGAAAGCATTAGCGGCTTGTCCACCCTTTACCAGGAGAGTTGATTCGAAACTGAATAACATTGAACTTGTAGAGAAGCTATGGACTCAGATGAGGTAAGATAGAAGTTGGGGGGTATGGCACTTTAGGATGGCTGAGTCAGAACATGATAGAAGAGTTAAAATATTCATACATTAGGTGTTTGTTGTTGTTGTTTTTGTTTTGTTTTTTTCCTGTTGTTGTTATGCTATTATTGTAGTTTTTGTTGTTGTTTGCTGAATCACTTGTTGTTACATTGTGGTACAGTTCTGGTTTCTACTACGACAACCGTCTTCGTTGTGCTGCTATTCAGTTCTACAGTTCTATGTTTGGTCGTCTCACACCCACCTGTGTGCCCCAGGGTGTAAGTTTACACCAGTCTAAACCAATTTCCTGTTGAGCTATAAGGATGGCATTTTAATTTATTATTATTATTATTTATTTTTTATTTTTTATTTTTATTTTTTTATTTATTTTTTTTTTATTTATTTTTTTTTTTTTGAGTCAAGTGTACACTGATAATTTTTGTCCTATCTTCAAGGACTTGTTTATAGTAATGAGGGGTGTTGTTATGAATAAGAAATGGTATTTAAACTCTGTCAGGCATACTTACTTTGAAATACACTTTGTGACTTGCTCTTCTTTATCCTTCACAATTTCGTAGTTGTATTATCATTGTTGTTGTTGTTGTTGTTGTTGTTGTTTTGTTTTGTTTTGTTGTGGGTAGTTGGGTATTGTGATAGACTTGAAAGGGAAAGTGGCTCGGACCAACTTCTCATCTCCAATCACTGTGAGTGGGTGGGTGGGTGTGGTTCTGAATTTGTGTTAAACATAGAGGTTGTGTTTAAAATTCAATGCTATTCTCTGTACACGATCTGTGGCCCCGTTTACCACATTCTGAACTCTTTTCGAGAGGACTAGGTATAAAAATGAGGGAGCCTGTATGTCCTTTGACCTCAAGTTATTTTTATTAATTAAAAAAAGTAGCCTTCAAAGTAGTAACTTCAAAATAACTTACTATTCTCTCAAGTTGATCTTCATGATGAGTGCCCCAACACACAAACAGCTCTATGTATGTAATATTTTTACATGTGATTAATCCAAGTCCAGCTTCTGTCAGTCATTGTGTGTGCCTAACTAATGTACCAGTGTGTTGGCAGTGCTGACTGGCAGTACTTGATGGTACGCTGTGCAGTTGATTTATTAACTGCATCAACGGCAAACAGTTCTCTCTCATATCAGACCGCCATTAGCCTTACAGGTTGTTTTTGTTGTTGTTGTTGTTGTTTTTTTGTTTTTCATTAAAATGCTCAAGACTTGTTTCTTACTTATGTGACGATTTCATGCACTAAGTGACTGAATACTTTCTAAAACTGTCCCAAGAGAAGTTCAAGAGTAAAGTAGTGGCCGTCATATTACACTAGCCGCGAAATATAGGCCCCAACTACGCCTTTTATATGCAATATCCTCGTTTAACAACTCATCACATTACAACTTATGTAGCTGTTGGTATGATACGATGTGTAGTATCTATGTGTTTGAAACATGATGAGTGGTTTATAAATTGTTATTTTACATTAGCCCAATTACATGTTCTATTGCTCTATTCAATCTTTCAATCACTTACAAAGCAATTTCTACACAATCAAGATATTTCAATATATTGTGTGTATACAATATATATTTCCACACATAAAATAGGATATTTATGCATATACATGTAATGGCCACTTCTTTTTGCATGTGCCTCTAATTGGAGTTATAATATTTTGTTCGTGGTTGGATTGGAGTGCTGAGTGTAGGATTCTACTATATTACTTGTGTCCAGCAAGGTACAGTGGCTGCTGTACTCCATTTAACATGCGTGTGTGTGTGTGTGTGTGTGTATATAAGACAGTGGCGTAAGAATGGGGCTCGAGGAGTTGGAGCCCCTCCATAATTGTGGGCCACAACTAAAGTGGTGATTTGTCACATCATACATAACCTTCTACCATCATATCCGTTAATTTCAATGCTTGTCATTTCATTTATGTTTATTTACAATATTATCCATGAGGCTATAGCGTTTTTGGTCCAGAGTTGTGTGTCCCGTGTTCACCCAAGCTCAAATTGTGTGTTATAGCTAGGCATACTTGTGGTTGAGAGCATTGGATTTAGTGAGTGGGTGTGGTTGTAGTCATCTAGTGGGTGTGGTTGTAGTCATGTAGTGACCAATGAGCGGAGACTAATGACTAATGAGGAAATAACTATTGTCTGATTATTTTAAATTCGTGGATTGAAGGTTATATGTGTATAACTGTATGTAGGTTTGTTAGTGTGTATGTATGTGGTGCGTGCATGTGTGATGGTGTATGTATGTGTACTGTATGTTTACATGAGTAAATACATAATGTACATGTCCATATTTTATAGACTCCCAAGACAAGTGGAGATCTGATGCCAGCAGCCAGCAATATAGTAAGAAGGAGAGGAATATGTAGGTGTTTTAGTTTGTTCATTACTGAATAACACCCCCTCCCACACACACATGCACGCACACACATCCCCAATGTAGACAGCCTAGAGATTGAGAAAGAATTGCTTAACCTTAGCATAAAGTTTTGATATTATATATATACGTACATGTATGCATGCCTATTAAGAAAACTGTCTAATACCTTGGTGTATAGTAACTATGTTGCTCAGTTATCTCAATGAGCTAGCCAGTCATACAGTACAGAAATGGCTGTACTGTGATATACATGTTGCTGTCCTTTTCTCTTTTTTTTTTTTTTTTGTGTGTGTGTGTGTGTGTGTGTGGATGTATGTTTGGTATTTTGATCCTAGTCATTTTGTCCCTTTGTTGTCTATCCGTCCCAAATTCCACTTAACAGAAACCTTTAACTCAGCAGTTTTGTAGTAGTCTAGGAATACTTTTGTCATGAGGTACTGGTCATTTAAGTAGTCAGAATAGATACTACAGAAGCTACCACTACTCGGGGGGGGGGGGGGGGGGAATGAGAATGATTACATACTCTTGTATGTACTTTGGGAAGTGTAGTCTTTTTGCATACAGATCTTGTAATGGCAAAAATCAACTTTTAAGGATTAATTTTTACCTTGTTGTTTGAATTTACTTGTGCACAATGGCTCTCTCGCCATTTGCACATCACTAGTTAAGAAATGAAGTGTGTCCCGCCTCTTCTTTTTGTAGGCGCTATATCCAGTGGACCCATCTTCAATGAGAATATCCACACTTGCCTCAGGTAAAAACATCTGTGCTCGTACTCCAGCTCAAAGTGTATGTTACATGATATGTACTGTAGCTAACCTGGTTTGATTTTGTGACATTTAAAAAATTAGTTTTTATTGATAACTACAATGTTTCCCAACCCTCAAGAATTGCTTTTTATTTGTAACCAAGCTTATTGGTGAGCGAGCGAAGCGAGTAAGACGCTATACAGTGGTGTAGAATTGAGAATCAGGGATATTTGTTTATTATATGTGTGTGGACATACGTATGTCATTTGTACCACCCTCAAGAAATTGCTTTTTTTTTTTCTTGCTTTTTTTCTTTGCTTTTTTTTTGTGACCAAGCTTATATATTTGGGATAGGTGGGAGATATTATACACACTAACACACACATGTGCACACATGTGGGAGTAGAAAAAGATAATATGCATTCTGGCATCTCTTTGAGTTGGAACTAAAGAACACTGAATAAGAGGCATTATTTAGAATTCTCTTTCCGATGACAGTAAGTGATGCTTATGTGAATGTTACGAATCCAGCATTCATGTGTGGTAGAATTACAATCGGGCTTACCTGTACTTGCTGTATGTTGTTTGTGTGTGTGTGCGTATGTGATGTGTGTGTGTGTGTGCATATGTGATGTGTGTATGCGTATGTGATGTGTGTGTGTGCTTATGTGATGTGTGTGTGTGCGCGTGCGTATACAATGTGTGTGTGTGTGTGTGTGCGTGCAGGTGCATCAAGTGTGGACACAGAGTTGTCTCCTCCTCCCAATCTTCAGGCAAGTGATAGCTGTGTGGATTTCTCAGTGAGGTCAAAGTGTACATGTAATATTTTACAAGTCATCAATGAAATGTTTTGTTGTTTTTTGTTGTTGTTGTTTGTTTGTTGTTTTCAAAATTGGTTCTCTGGAATTATAGTCCTATAAAGATTATTTGCATGTGATTATTATTATAAAAATGATATCACCCTCAAAAAATTGCCTGCAGACAAAGCGTATCAAGCGTACCAAAAAGTATTGAAATATATTTACTAACTAGAGTGAAATGAACAAATATGTTATACAGTGATGTCATGATTTCAGCTATAAAGTTGTTTTCACTTGTACAAAGCCTTACTTGTGTGAACCATTGCATCTAAAGTCAACTGACGCGGAGAATTATTCACTGGAGCATAATGTCTGGTTAATAATTTCCTCCTCAAAACAACAATATCCGGTCCTTATTTTTATTTTTGTTTTTTTTGTTTTTTTTGTTTTACATTGCTTGAAATAGTAACTGTGTGGTATGAAATAATTAAACCATGGCAACTTTTGGAACTTTGCTAGTTAGCCGTCCTCTCCCTCGGGCTTCATAATCGGGACGGTTATCAACAATAATTATTACATATTATTACAATGCATAGGAGGGAGGGGGCGGGGCAGTGGTGGCTGGTGCCAACCTGTACTTTTCGGCACAATCTGAAGAAAAATTCTCACGTGAACACAAAACAAATGCCCTTGGAGCCCACCGTACGAAAACATTTCCCTATGCCACTGGTATAGCTATATATATAATATATATATATAGCTATATAATAATACGCTTGTGTGTAAATAACGACGACAATGTTATATTCATGAATAATTCATGAACTTAGCCAGTTGTATGTAATATACATGTATAAATTGTTTGTATGATAGAGTTCTCCTGAGTTGACACCAGTGAAGGTGTCGCTACTTGACCACTCCTCCAGAGATTCCTATTCATCCTTACCAACTACTGGCAACACATTACAGCCTTCAATTTCACTCAAAATACAAGCCCCTCATTTCAAGAGGTTTGGAGACATACGCAGCAATACTGCAAGTCCAGAATCTTTACCCTCTGCAGGTACATTACATAGTTATTCACACACTTTCATACTTGCCCCTTCATACTCATTAATTAAACACTAACCTTACATGCTGCCGTGTATGAATGTTTGGTGTGTGTGTGTGTGTGTGTGTGCCTTCAGATGTAGGAGGTGGCAGTGATGAAGACAGTATTCACATGAGTAGTCCTGGCCATGCCCACAGGCACAAAAGACACAAGACTGAGCATAAACACAAACACAAGAAGAAGAAGAGCAAGAAAAGTAAACACAAGCACAAACACTCCTCTCACCAGGACATAGACGTAGAAGCTCTCTGACTTTGTAGCTCCTGTGCCGATGATGCAGTGGCAATCTTGACATTAGCTAGCCACATGTGTACATTGACGTTACCATGACAGTACTTGGATGTGATCAGTGTTACCTGTGTACATAATCCTCATGATTTTTTTAAAAAAAATTTTTTTTTTCTTTTTTCAAGTACCATATATTATAGCAATTTAGTGTTGTTTGTCATTGGATTTTAGGGCTAGGGATAATCGATGCTATCCTTAATATTAGGAATAATAATACATTGGCATTTGGTATAAATAAAATTAGAGGATGGATATTGTATAAACATGATTAATGGTCACTGTCAATACATGTTTGTAGTTACCTTTAGTTTTTGATATTCATCAGTAAATGATTAACAAGCAAACAAAAAGAGCAGATTACTCACCAACTATGTGATATTGTTTTCACACGCAAGTTTCTTACTCATTCATAAAACAAATAGATCATATAATTATAGATAAAAGAAAAATGTTTTGTTATATTTTGGTAATTTTATGACCTTTTGCCTTGCCAGGACTTTATTTTTATTGCATTGTTTAGTTTTTACTTCTTTTTTTTTCTTGTTTATTAATTACTCTGTTAAAAAAAAAATAAAGATCATAAACCCTACATGTCCTGAAGGAGTCATTGATAATAGGGAGATGGTGGATAAGATGACAGGGAGTGGGCAAGAACTGTCAGTACAGTATGGTGTTTAGGCTATACGCCCCCTATTAAGTTAATGGTTATGATATGGGTGTGCCCTTACCCTCGACTTCCTGACTTCTTCGTGTGAGACATTCGGTCCTGACTAGTCTATTACAAGGTGTAGACAAGTTGGCTTGCTAACGCCCCGCAATGGATCTAGTGCAAGAGCTGAAGGAGAGGAGGGGCAGGCTTCAGACAGCGTTTACGTTCAACATGAAGGAGCTGGCTGATTTGATGGATAGAGAAGGCTTTATTTCTGAAAACGATTATGAAACAGTCACCAGGATAGGGTCACCGCATACGGACCAGCAGAAGGCTGGTATTATGGTATCTTCATTAATCAGGAAAGTGGAACTTAACCCTGCAAACTACCAGAAGTTCCTGGAATGGGTTAAGAAAGGAGGGAGGAAGTTTCAAGATGTAGTGGACATACTGGATTTAACCTAATGGTATGTGATATTGTTTTCACACGCAAGTTTCTTACTCATTCATAAAACAAATAGCTATATCATATTATAATTATAGATAGGAAAAAAAAAAGTTTTGTTATATATTTTTGTATTTTTATGACCTTTTGCCTTGCCATTGTTTAGTTTTTACTTTTCTTGTTTATTAATATTAGCTACTCTGTTAAATAAATACTAAAAAAAAAAAAGATCATAAAGCCTAATAAAGAATGTCCTGAAGCAGTCATTGCGAACCATCTAAGTAATAGATAAGAGGGAGATGGTGGATAAGATGAGAGGGAGTAGGCAAGAATTATAATTATTCTGAGATTATTCATGAAGTTTTCAGTATGTCCAAAAACTCAATAGCTATCATATTTTTTTGTCCTCCCCACATTCAAGAACAAATAGACCCGTTTCAGTGGTCGTGGCTATGACGTCACGTATTTCCTGTCGGCCATTTTGGTGTACACTTTCGCACTCTCGTCGTCCAGCATGGTTATATGTGCGGTAGTGGGCTGTGGAAATCGGAGTGGTCGTGACAAAAAATCTTTCTTCCGTCTACCTTGCGTCATTGAAAACCAAGGAGCTCGAACTAAAGAACTGAGCAAGCAGAGGCAACAAGCTTGGCTCGCCAAAATCAAGAGAGAGGACTTAAGACAAGAGCAGTTTGGTAATACACGTGTGTGTTCAGACCATTTCTTGAATGGAGCTCCTTGTAAGTTGTATGATATTAACAATCCTAATTGGGCTCCTAGCTTAAACTTGGTGTTTGAAGAAACTAGTGTGAGCACCATGAAGGCAAAAAGTGAAAGATATGAGAGAGCAATTAAAAGAAAAAGAGTGACCGCCGCCAGTGCAACTTCTGTGGAGAATTCTTGTAATGACACAGACACAGTTAATCCAACTGCTGATACTATTACTGAGCTATCAAGTCATCCTAGCGGGTACAATGAAGTAGATGTACAAACTGATCTAACTTTCAGCACCATGTTTGATTTGCCACTACGCAGTGAGGTTCAGGAACTTCGCTCAGAATTAGATAGAGTGAAAGCAGATAATGAATCTCTGAAAAAAGAACTCAAATCAAAAGTTATGGATTTAGGAATTACGGAAAAAGATTTTGAAGGAAATAATGTAAAAGTACTTTACTATACAGGATTAACAACATGGGAACTACTAAAAGCATTATATGCTTATACTGAATCACACTTAAAGACACAGTCAGCTCTCTCTCCTTTTCAACAACTACTCATGACCCTAATGCGACTACGCCTTAATCTACAAGGCCAAGATCTTGCATACAGGTTTCAAATCAGCAAGTCTACAGTTAGCCGTATATTTTTACATGCTTTGAATGTCTTGTTTGTACGACTAAAGCCCTTAATCTTATGGCCAGATAGGGAATCATTGAGAAAGACAATGCCTATGGTATTTCGGAAGTATTATCCATCATGCGTAGTAATAATTGATTGCTTCGAGATTTTTTTGGATCGCCCCACCAATCTCCTTGCCCGTGCTCAAACTTTCTCATCATATAAGCACCACAACACTGTCAAGTACTTGATTGGTATCACGCCACAAGGAACTGTCAGTTTCATCTCGGAAGGTTGGGGAGGCCGAACCAGTGATAAATATATTACTGAGCATACATCATTGCTCAATAAACTTCTTCCAGGTGATACAGTGCTAGCTGATCGTGGGTTTGATATAGGAGATTCTGTTGGAATGTTCATGGCACGATTAGCGATTCCTGCGTTTACAAAGAACAAAAAACAATTGGATTCTATTACAGTCGAGCAGACCAGAAATATTGCTAATGTTAGAATTCATGTAGAAAGGGTTATTGGGAATGTGAGGAAGAAGTACTCAATATTGAATGCCACCCAACCAATTGACTTTGTAATGAGTGATGCAAGCAGCTATACTACACTGGACAAAATAGTTTATGTTTCATGTGCTCTCATTAATATATGTGACTCTGTTGTTCCCTTTGAATAAATAATTTATTGTTGATTATTCAATAAGATACATCTTGGTATTAACAAATACAATATTCAAACATGAATAATTATATAGTTACTTATTAGTTACTTTTTCTTCAGTTTTTTACACTTGAATTCATCAATTTTTCGACAGTCAGGGCAATACCAATACTTGGATTGTGGCAATGATTTCAATCCAATGCATTCTAAATGAAACCACTGATACAAACACTTGGGATTATCACAGCCAACCATTTCACCTTCCTCAGGACCACGACAGTAGCAAAAAATATCATTTGAAATTTTCAATTCGATTTCACTTGAATCGTTGGTAGCCAACTTTTCTGGTGTGTTGCAAGGGTTGTCTTCAAATGCAGACAAGGTGGGACGTGAATAGAACTTTCCAAGCAGTTCTGGCATAATGGCAGTCAAAAAAAATTGCTTGGCACGTTTTAAATTTTCATGCCAAAAATCGTCTGGATAAATTCGCTCGATGTGAATGTCCCTGTTGGTCCATACAACAAAGTCACAATAGCTTCTCTTTGTGCAAAACAGCTGGCACTGAACCTATTATTAATAACCGTAATAATAAATAATAATGAATAATCTACAAAAGTAAGTTTTTACCTGGTAGTAATAAGTGTGGTCATGCTTGATTTCAATATTTCCTTCACTATTGGGACCCAAACAGAAAGATTTATCTCCAGAAGTGGCTTCAACAATGCTTTCATCTTTATGGCAATGAGGACACTGAAGAAAATAACAAAATTTGGCATAACTTTGAGAAAAATAAATCAAACATAACAAGAAACAATAACAATATTTATTACAGTTGTAAATTTACCTTTATCTCACAAATACCATCACCACAACATGTACATGTCACCACTCCATCAGGAGAAGCACCAATGTATGGATTGTCTAAATCCAGGAATAAACCGCACAGATCAACCTATGATGCAACACAGTGACACAATTACTAAGCTAGATACTTTATATTATGTATAAATTACCTCAACTTTTCCATGTTTACACTTCGAAGAATGTGCTTCAAAGTATTCAGAAAGAGCTACTTTCTCGTGCTCGCATCCCCAACTAGTTACGGCAGTCTTAAAGCGGTTTAATTCAGGATGGCAAATTAGCATGAGTAGACTAATGGAAGGAGAAGCTGGATCTGTACATGAAACTCTTTTAAATAGTGATGCTGTCACTCTGCCAGTACGCATTCGAAACCATAGCGGTGTCTTTGCTTGCAGCTTGGTTTTAGATTCCACAGCTTGTACTTGATCCATTGTTAAACAAATCGGCGTCTCTCTTGCAACCTTCAGTAGCTGAGAATAGCTGTATTCTAAATAGTCCGGTTTCTTCAATTCTGACAAGCACATTGGCAAAGCTTCATGGAGTGATGAAGGCACGTATTTATCACTATAGGGTTCTATCAAAGATAAAATTGCTGGATGTTTTGAAGTTGATGCTAAGGATGCAAAAAGTACACTGACCTCTTCTTGACTTGGTGTAAGTGGTGGTCTTTTAGTACTGCATTCACCTGTGGAGGTACTAGCTACGGATGGTGCGGAAGGCGATAATTGATTCGCTGAAGGGGATGGTGTTGGAGTGTTAAATAATAACTTCTGACTTTTTTTCTTTCCAACAAATGAAATTTCATTAACTGTAGCATATGGAACCTGCTTGATCGCATGAGGAATTACCCAGTATGCTTTTTTCTGGGTAACAGTCAAGGAATCTCTTGAACGAATGCCAGACTCTATGGCCCATAAAACTGATGCTACATGGGAGCAGGTTTCCCCTAACCCCGCCATGCAGTCACAATGTGCTGTAATAATTTCTCCATCTGGTTTAGCAATAATCCAAGGAGTGAGTGGCTTCTCACTTAATCTTTGGGAATGATTAACCTATGACAATAAGATGAATTGAGCTATCAAAGCGTGTATATAATATATCTTACCTTAGCAATGATAACCCGCTTGTCATTAGTTACTTCTCTGACCAAAATTTCTCGAACCCAACCAGATAAAAAGTTCACATAGCAATCAAGACTCTTGTAATTTAAAAGATCTTGCTTAGAATATGGACTTGGTGTCAGTAACAGGTACATTCCAATATGAATACTGGTAGTGCTAGGCCATAAATCTAAATCATCTTGCCATTCGCTTCTGGTCGTCTCATATGGATCAAGCCCACCAATCTCTTTTAACTTAAGTTGGTACCGTGTCTTACTATCTTTATCCTGCAGAGTGGAGGCGTAGCCACTTAAGAAAGCTTTTCTTGAAGCCATACGACCGTTCACAACGTTGCACGCAAGCACCCGCATGTACACCAATATGGCGGAGGTCGTCATTACGTAATTAATAATTACGTCACTGCAACCGGTCTATTGCAGTTTATTTATAAATCAGACTCCTACCCAACACTATTATCATGCACCGTATCTGGAAAGTTCTCAAAGGTCATACATGCTTCAGTGGATCGGGCGTCAACACTGCCGTGGCTCTAATGTTGTTTTATGGTTAACTGAACACATAAAAACATTTAATAAACTAACCAGAACTAAATTTCACATGGGATGATAATAACTAAAACAAAAAGTCATAGAGATGATGAATAAAAACTAAGACTAAAATTATTTTTTTAAACTAAAAATAATAGCTAACCATTTTTAATGATATTGCTGAAAGAAGTCCAATAAAATAGGCTATTGGCTATACTAAAAAAAAAAAAAATAAAAAAAAAGACAACAACAAAGTTTGAGTTGATTCGAAAAACTAAAACTAAAAACTAGAATTGAAATTATGGTACATTGGAAAAACCAAAACTATAACTAAATTAATCTTGAAATATATATTTTTGGTCTGAAAACTAAAACTAAACCATAAATGTTCAACAGAAACAACATTACACATGGCTCCACCTTCCTCCTGCAGGTTACACCAACATGATGAAAACATACAAGACAAGACCCAGATTTTTTATACTAATGATTTTGCTATTGTGATTAAACTCCTGTACAAAATTATCCAGCACATAGCTCATTCCCCACCTTAGTAATACAATAAACAAACTGGACTAGGGGGTCACTATTAATCACATTTTAGGTGGGAAATGCCCCCAAACAAAAACCAGTATAATTATATAGCTTACACTAGACACATAAAGGACAATAATGAATATAATACCTGTTTACCAAGCACACTCCTGTCAGACACACAGTCTAAACAATACCCTCTGAAAATAAGGAACCAAAATGAAGCAATCTATACAAAATGTGGTGAGACTAAGTTCCTGCTTTATCCAAGAAACTTCTGGAGTGTTTTTTTAACTATATATGAAGGGAAAATTCAACTAAAAACTGTGAGGGTGGAATTACAAATCAAAATGGCCAACCAGGATACTCTGGCTTTTCTAGAGACTGTGCTGGAATCTGATGATGCAAGTGTCAAAGCTAATTTCCACAGTCTCCTCCTTTATGTGTACAGCCTCACCTCTCCGAATAACAAGCCTCTCCAGCCTCCTCTGCTGTGGTTTAAGGAATTCAACAAGAACCTTGTAAGCAATGGATTCACAATTGGCAATTTTGACTTCAAAGTTCTGGAAAACAAAAAGTCAGATAATTTCTGTGAAGATGAAATCAGCTCCTGCTCACAAAACATTGGCTCTCCTAGTCTCCTAGAGACTCTAGACACTCTTCAGGATATGTACACCAGCGATATTAAGGCTGGATGCAAAGAAATGAGGGGCACTTTCAAATATTTTCGCTGCTCAAAAGTTGAGAAGAGCAACTTAGTCACCATAGGGGTTGGTGTCTGCATCTACTTGGATGACAAGTGTTACAAAGTCATGGAGAAGATCAGTTTCAATCCAGAGCATTACAAGCACCACCAAGAGAAAGTGGAGAAGCATCTACGAGAGCATAATGACAGTGCTAAGTAGCCATCAAGTTAATTCAATTGCACTAAACTATTAACTACACATATTAGTGGATTCATTATTATTAACTTCTTAAAATTAGGCAAGTCTAAACTAAATGTGCATGTAATTGAGAATTAATTTGTATAGCCACCTTAGTATAATAGCTAGTTATACTGTTGTTGTTTTTTGTTGTTTTTGTTTTTAAGCACAGGTTAGCTATATAAATGTTTAGCACCACTAATCATTTTCCTCTCAAATACATGCCTTGCATACAGGTAGAAATGCATAATTATACAGATAGGTTCCACTTTGGTCTATAGCTAAACAAAGGATGCGACAAAGTAACCAATGCCGTTTGAATAAGCTTCTGCACCGTAATATACTTGAAATTTTGATTAGCAATGTTGTCCTTAATTAATTACACTGGAAGAAAAGTGGAATTTCCTGCTATAGGAAAGGTTAAGTATAGCTATCTCACAGATCACATGTCCTTCACATTTCCAACTTCAGGACAGATGAGCTGGTGGTAACCATTCCGGGTACTGTATAGGGCGTACTTTCCTTCACTATTTCCTGAACATATCCTTGACATAAACTGCACTATTTCCTTTACATGCCATATGGTTTGTACTGCATAATCATATCACATTTCCTTCATATTTCCTGAATTAAAACTGAACTATTCCTGTACATTCTAGGTAGCTGTCTGTGCGAAAATGTGCAGCTTTCCTTTAGATTTCCTGTACTCAAAAACTGCACTTTTTATGCACCTTTCCTACACAAAGCAACTATTCTTCACACACCTTTCCTGCAGCAATCCTGAAGTTAAACTGCACTTTTTGTGCAACCTGTTCTACACAAATCCTGTACCTTCAAAATTTATCCATTGTTACCAGAATATGAATAAATAATTATGACCATGTACAAATAAATGAAAAAAATGATGCATCAGACAACAGTTCCTGAACTTTGGCTCCATCTCTGCAATATCTCAAGTTCATCTCTGCAACCTCTTTAGTTCATTCCTGCATTAACAAAGAAACAAGATAATGAACTCAACGGTAATACTTCAAACACTAGTATTGGTGATCAATGACTTGTACAAATTACAATCCTACATCCACATATCCAATAACACTTAAAGAATCACCTAGATATCACTAATTAGCGTTTTCATACTTACTCATTAAAATTGAACAACACCGCGCTCTCTACTTGCTGTCGCAGCCTGTAAATCAGTCTAGTAAGATCACACAAGGCAGAAATTAGCTTAATCTTCACTGTGCCCGCCACCGCGTGTACGGCACGCATATTGTGTTGATACCCTTTACCACCACCTCTTCTAACACTCCTGATTACTGAGGTAAAAGGTCGATAGTGCTAGGTTTCAAACTCGAAATTGGTAAAGGGTTTAATTTTAAAACACCAGATCAGAAATGGTAAAGGGTTGCTAATACCACAGAAGTTCTCTACAGCAAGAGTGATAATACGCCTGTGTATCTCCTCTTCTGGTTCTGCTCTTACTGGCGTTCATGGATTTTTACGGTGAGTGAAAACACAACTGGTACGCTTATAGTGTACTCTGTTGCTGTCCGCACTAGACTAAAGCGGTGTAAAAATGAACAACCGTATTGGTCAATTCAAAGACTGGTATTTCTTCAGTAGTGCCTCAAGTAGCATAGGGCAAGTATGTTAGTACCCTTCTCTCATTTTTGTTTTGCAGTTTCTAATAAGCCCATTAGCTACTGAATCAAATTTCTGTGGTCTTCATTGTTGCACCATAACTGTATTGTACTTGCTAGTGAGGAATTTTTAATGAAAACTATAAGCCATTTTTCTTTTGAAATTAATATATACAATAATATATTCAACAGTTGATGTCTCTTTAACTAAGCTTTACTGTATGAGAAATAGTGTTGACAGTACTTGGTGCCCTGTTGTCATTCTGGTTGGTCTATCAATTTACCTAAATTGTGCCCCTCTGTCTCGACATGTCGAGGGGGAGGGGGGGGCGGGGAGGGGGGGGGGAGAGAGAGAGAAGAGATTTGACTTCAGAGTGGAGTTCATCACTGGAACGGAGTTTGGGACAGGTGAACACTAGTGAAGGGAATTTAACATATGTGGAGTGTCCATAGAACAGAGCCTCCCACCTTACTGATTCATCCATATTTTTACGGAAATTGCTGATTCAACACTGATTGTCCCCTGCAATTTTGAAAATGTTAGACCTTGAAATTTTACCCTTGATAATATACCCTGATGAAGGTATAAATTTTGAACAACTACTTATGCACTACTGAAGTAGCCTGGCTGGCTACAAAATGTCTACTGTATGAATGTGTTATGGAATGTAATAATGCAGAGCACAAACTCCAATCTAAGGATCTTGAGTTTAATTGAACTGTATTTAAGCTAATTTTACTTGTGACTCTCTGTATGTAGGGTTGTGAAGTAGGAGGTGAAACCCAACTCCACAGGGTCAACACATGTCCAAAAGTATCATTAAAAGAAGACTCGGTGTTCCTCCGTGAAGAGTGTGCTAATAGCTACTCTTGGACTTCAATATAAGAGGTGAGGAACTCCTGAATAACTTTTAACCTACACTAATAAGAAAAGAGGCTTTTTACCTTTTATTCAAGGTAAATTATATATATACATACTCTAGTGACTAACTCATACACACTTTCATTTAATGCACAGTTAGACAACCTGAAATATATAGGGTGCGATGGAAAAATTTGGGCTCTAGTCACTTTACGAGCAATTCGTTGAAATCCTGTATATCGATATACAAATAACACACACACATACTCAAAAATTAATGCACCCATTTGTTTTTAATAGTACATGTCTATACAGGCTTCTGATAAGAAGTGAAATTTTAACAGACATTATGTCCTCTCAATATTAAATTTGAGAGGAGAAATGCTATTTTGGTCAGCCGGCCGTGTAATTTGTGGTACATATAGAAAGTAGCGATTCATTTACTCGGCCCTCTCTCTTTATGTTGTACAATCTGCCGAAGATACTGTTGAAAGAAAGTGAGCAGGGGATGATGATAGTGAGACACATACTAGCATTAATTTAAAAATGTAGTGCTAATACATTACATACGTATTTAATAGCAACAAGATTTGTACTTACGAACCTTGGCCAGTGAGCTAAAATTCACTCCTGATGAGATATTTCTGATCTGTAGAATTCTGATTCAACCGCCAGTTTATTTCTACTTGGCCCTTCAATATATTAAGTTTCTCCATATCTCACTCGCTAAATTGTGTGCGTGTGTATGTGTATATAGTAATTTATATATAATATATTTGTAATAGCAAAGGTGCACTCACTGTGGACTTATTCAGAGTGCTTATGAAAACACATAGTACACTAGTTTGTATCTACATACACACATACACAGGTCTGCACTGTTAAAACATTACATACATACGTACGCTCCATCCTATTTTATCCAAATACCTCTATTACAGGCACGCCTCTTTACAGGGCAGGGCACAAGTTAGCCACTCAATTAATCAATTCTTGCCTCACAATTTCGCTAATTTGACCACCATTACCCAATTGTGTCAGCACAAGCCGGTTATTTCTGGTTCCATAAAATTGTAGAGAAGCCTGCTAAGGGTTGCAAGTGAAAGAGGACTGTACTTAATGCTTGGAAAAAGCCTGAAACTTATTGAATAATGTTGGAGAAAACTACGAATTTCCCTTGTAGCTGGCATTTCTGAGATACAGACACCCTCGGGTCCCACGGTGCCTGGTTTAGAGGGGATTGAGTGTACATGCATACATACATACATGCATACATACATGCATACATACATGCATACATACATGCATACATACATGCATACATACATGCATACATACATGCATAGATGCATGCATACATACATGTATACATACTTACATACACAGAGCTGGGCAATATTGGATAATCACAGGCGATATGATACTTACCTGCATTATCGCGATAGAGCGATATATGATATTTCATAAATAATATTTAACGAAGTAAATTTTATCCAGACAAAGTTAGTCCATGGGGCAAGACTATGTTGGCTTTCTTTAGACAGAATTTTAACTCGCAACCACTGCTAGCTACTTTTAAAACTTTGCTAGTACCGCATTACGGACATGTTTGCAAACCGCGAAGTGGCTGTTCCTTTAATCTGTCGTGCGCATGAAGTTCATGCATTTGTTTAACGACCCCAACAGTTTTCTGAAAAAAAGGCAATATCAGTTTTTTATCGCGGTGCAACGATAATACCGGTATATCGCCCAGCTCTATACATACATACATACATACATATCATACACACGTATATACATACATATCATACACACGTATATACATACACACACATACATACATACATACATGTATACACACTCGTACACTATCATGGGTTCCTATGTTATCATGTAGGTGAGCGTTTATAAGGGTATACATGTAATAAAATCAAAGCTCAAGTTTTATTTTGATGATTTCATAATACTGTAGCTTGAGTGGTTAAACTTATATGAATTTTATGACTGTAAGTTGTCTGACATTCAAATAGTGATTGTAGGTGACACATATTCAGGGTTTGTAGCTGTTCTTGTGCAAGAAATATATCTGATAATGTTCATGTGTACATATGTGCCAAAGTGCTTCTTGATTGAAAATGACCACTCAGGACAGTATCTAGCTATACTCTGACTTTACGCTGTATATCCTGTGCAGTAGAATTTAGCTGTATCAATGGCTAACATGTACTCTCTTTCTTACTCTTTATATCGCCCACCTTTTCCATGAGGCTTTTCCCCTTCTTCCATACTGTTAATGTGCTCTTGACTTATTTTCCTACTTGTGTGACGTTTCACATTTTTTATAATGAAGTACATGCACTGATCCTCTGCTTTTTTGTTGCCTATGCACACACGTAACATTACACTTTGTGTTATGTTTCGTGATTGATGTTGTGGCAACGATGGGAAATTTGGCTAGCTTAACACTATCAAGTTATATTTTCTAAATTTTGATGACCATTACCAAATCTGGGATAACAACATGGACCCCTCGAGAAGTTGTGTGGCTGTGCTGGTCTTATGAGTCGCAGTTAGTCTTAGTGAAGTGAGGAGATTGACTTAAAGGGGAAGAGGTAGGAGTTGTAGACAGAGCCAGTAAGAATCTCGAGTTAAAGATCAAGGAAGCTCTACAGATACAGATGACACCTGAGTTCAGTAGCCTCGACCCACGGGTAGGAGTAGAACGGAGTAGAGCAGTGCAGGTGTCTCAGCTCTGGCCACTTTCCTCCCTCCAAAGTCACTGCCACTAGGGAAATCCCATACACTCTCAAGTCTTGTTGTAACTTATTGAACACGTGGGAAATCTGAACTGAGAGGGGAGTGGCTGACAATGATATAGTCTGTTCACAATCCATTCATGCATGCGTGAGGTAAAGGGTTTATATGCAATGAATTAGGCAAGATGTACACAACTGGGAATATATAGATCAATGCATAGATAGGATTAGAAAGAAAGAAATAAGAGTGTGAATTACATAGCAGTGAGGTAAAGTGTAAGCATCACAATATTCATATGGTATGGAGTGAAGAGTCCATAACAACCTGACAACAACAAGTTTAACCCTTTCGTTCCGGATCCCGCTTTGAAGCAGGTGAAGACCGATTGACTTCTCCGAATTTTTTAAAATAGTTACTTTATAGCTAGAACCTTCAGATTGCATACACAGGTTCCCAATGCATTGGAGAAGCATCTAAAATAGCTTTCAGCCAGGACTGCTTCGACAGTACCTCACAGCAGTTGCGTTTATTTCTTCCTCGGCAAAAAAAAAAACATCGGTTCTCCGTCCAATTTTAAAAAAAGTTACCTTCTTCACAGCAGCTTCATTTATGGATCCAGTCATCTACAGAGCTTTGTAGAAGCAGCAAAAAATTGCTTGAGCCCAGTAGCCCTCCATAACACATTGAAACAACCGCTTCTTTGCCGACCAAGACTTTGCGGTTGGACTTACTGTCTTCTCCATTTTTTATAAAATCGCCAGTTCAACTGGGGACCTCCCTATTACGTACAGTCTTAGGTAATGCTTATTACATCATAGGAAAAAAGTGAGCGTGTCGTGTGACCCCGGTAACTATGCAAAAAAAAAATTTTTTTCAAAGTCATTTTTTGGAAGATGGCGTCTAGAAGTTACAATGCGGTGCAAGTTTTAGACTTGCTTGATGCTGACTCTAGCGACTCGGGATCAAGCGGAGAGAAGGGAGACGACATCTAGGGCTATAGGAGGCCCTGTATCAGGGTTGGTGGACCAGACCCCGTCAACTCTGATACTGAAAATGGGAGTCAAGAAGATGATCGAGGTAAGCTTGTCTTTATCTTGTCTTTCTCTTGAAAAATAGCAAGCTTCTGTTGTGGAAAGGACTTATTTATAGCTATATTGAGATAGAGTAAGCTGTTTAGCTATAATATATATATATTTCATTGAGTTTTGAGATTTGAAAGTGGCTTGTGGTTTTTTGAACAAATTCAAATTTTCAAAAAAATTTAAAATTTTTTTTTACCACATATACTACTAGGACCAGATGTGAATGCAGTCACCGACCCGATTACGCAGATGAGTACGCAGATGAGGCGACAGGAGCAGAGTCTTCCAGTCATGAAGGAGAGGATACCGGACCTGAGTCTTCCAATGATGAAACACGAATAGGCAGCAGGTTCCAGTGATGAAGAAGAGGAAGTGGCTCCTCCTGCTCCAAGTTCTGGACGTCCTCACGGTCGGAGAAGGCGGGAATCGAAGAACAAGAGTCGGGTGGATGAGGTAGGGGGAGAGTGGAAGAAAAATGACAACACACCCATTGATATTCCATAATCTTTTGTGTGAAGGACCACAGACTTTGATATTTGTGGCTGCTCCCCCCCTCCCCCCCCCCGAACATCCCAAAAGTTGTATGTAGTATGTATTGTTATTGTCGTTGTCTGTGTTTTTGTGGTGTTGTAGTGGAGTTTCACACTCGATGTATATGTGTGTGCGTGGAGTTGAAATGTTATTCTGGCGCTTCCAGATCTAACCGGGGAGGGAACGAACTCGGGGGGGGAGGGGGGGGAGGGAGGGGGGGTCTTTTCCAATCGGGGCTACTATGCCCATGTAAGTTGAATTTCATGTATGTGTGTGTGTGTACACCAGTCAATTTATATTATACATTTATTTTTATGATCTGTATTCACCTGTATCTTCTTTTTTCTAGTGTGTGTGTGTATGTGTGTGCGTGCATTTGTGGAATGAGAGAAAGCAACCGTGGACAAACAGTATGTGGCACTTCCGTATACAACCTGGGAGGGAACTCTGGATCTTTTTGGATCGTGACTACTATGCCTATGTAAGTTGAATTTCATGTGTGTGTGTGTGTACACCAGTCAATTTATGTATAATAAATTATACATTTATTTTTATGATCTGTATTCACCTGTAGCTTCTTTTTTCTTGTGTGTGTGTGTGTGTGGGTATGTGGTTCGTGCATTTGTTGAAAGAGAGTTAAGGAGATTTCATTTCAACTTACTGATATTTGGTGTGACAGCTAGGGCTGGGGGGGGGGGGGGGGTTATGGGATGTTGGTACACAGAATGTCAGTGAAAAGTATTGAATTTCATTTTAAAAGTAATGTGACGGGGGAGTGGGGGGTTCTGGTACAAGAATGTCAGTGAAAAATGACGGGGGAGGGGGGGGTTATGGTACCAGATGTTCAGGTGAAAGTAATACGGGGAGGGGGTTATGGTAACAAGAAGTCAGGAAAAGTAATGACGGGGAGGGGGGTTATGGTACAAGAAGTACATAAAATTTCAGTGAAAAAGTAATGAGGGTGGAGGGGGGTTATGGTACAAGAATGTCAGTGAAAAGTAATGACGGGGAGGGGGGTTTGGTACAGAATTCAGTGACAATTAATGACGGGGGATGGGGGTTATGGTAAAGACTTTCATTGAAAAGTCAGGACGGGGAGGGGGGTTATGGTAACAAGATGTCAGTGAAAAGTAATGAGGGTAGGGGTGAGTTATTTTAACAAGACTTTCAGTGAAAAGTAATGACGGGGGCGAGGGGGGGTTATGGGTACAAGAATGTCAGTGAAAAGTAATAAATGACGGGGGGGGGGGGGTTATGGTACAAGAATGTCAGTGAAAAGTAATGAGGGGGAGGGGGGGGGTTATGGTACAAGAATGTCAGTGAAAAGTAGTATGACGGGGAGGGGGGGTTATGGTACAAGAATGTCAGTGAAAAAGTAATGACGGGGGAGGGGGGGGGTTATGGTAACAAGAATGTCAGTGAAAAGTAATGACGGGGGACAGGGGGTGGGGTTTTGGTACAAGAATGTCAGTGAAAAGTAATGAAAGTAATGACGGGGAGGGGGGGGGTTGGTGGTTATGGTTACAAGAATGTCAGTGAAAAGTAATGACGGGGGAGGGGGGTATTGTACAGAATGTCAGTGAAAAGTCATGACGGGGGGGGAGGGGGGGGTTTATGGTACAAGAATTGTCAGTGAAAAGTAATTTGACGGGGGAACAGGGGGGGTTATGGTACAGAATGTCAGTTGAAAGTATGACGGGGGGGGGGGGGTTATGGTACAAGAATGTCAGTAATGACGGGGGAAGTACACGACATGGGTCAGTGAAAAGTAAGGGGGGGGGAGGGGGGGTTTGGTACAAGAATGTCAGTGAAAAGTAATGACGGGGGAGGGGGGGTTATGGTACAAGAATGTCAGTTGAAAAGTAAGACGGGGGAGGGGGGTTATGGTTACAGCAATTGTCAGTGAAAAGTAATGACGGGGGAGGGGGGGTATGGTCACAAGAATGTCAGTGAAAAGTAATGACGGGGGGGGGGGGGGGGTTTATGGTAAGAATGTCAGTGAAAAGTAATGACGGGGGGGGGGGTTATGGTACAAGAATGTCAGTGAACTTAAGACGGGGGAAGGGGGGGGTTTATGGTACAAAGAATGTCAGTGAAAAGTAATGACGGGGGGGGGGTTTGGGTTTATGGACAAAGACGCAGCCTGCAAAGTAATGACGGGGGGGGGGGGTTATGGTACAAGATGTAAAGAGTGAAAGTAATGACGGGGGGGGTTATGTACAAGAATGTCGGTGAAAAAGTCATGACGGGGGATGGGGAGGGGGGGTTATGGTACAAGCAGTCAGTGTGAAAAGTAATGACGGGGAGGGGGGGGGGTATGGTCAAGAATGTCAGTGTAAAAGTAATGACGGGGGAGGGGGGGGTTATGGTACAAGAATGTCAGTGAAAAGTAATGACGGGGGAGGGGGGGGTTATGGTACAAGAATGTCAGTGAAAAGTAATGACGGGGGAGGGGGGGTTATGGTACAAGAATGTCAGTGAAAAGTAATGATGGGGGAGGGGGGGTTATGGTACAAGAATGTCAGTGAAAAGTAATGACGGGGGAGGGGGGGCTCAATTCAGCGAGGCCAGCTGTTATGTTACAAATATCATTGTTGTCTTGTGTTTTTTTGGTATTGTATGGAGGTTCCGGATCCTATGGGAGGGATCGTTCAGTCTGTGACACCATCCATGCCGGGTAAGTTGAATTCCACGTGTGTGCTTGTACTGCTTTTCATTTTCAAATTACACTTTCTCAATACAACGATTGTTTCTCTCATGTACAGTGTGGAGTATACATACCAGGGTTCATACAGTGGGAGGCTAGCGCTGGGTTCCCCCCTAGAATTTTGGGAGTTGAATAGAAATGAACATTTAGGAAGCATTTATTTTTAGTCTGATATTGTATCCCATTATGTTCCTATCATAACTGAGCCATTTAGTGCATAGGACCGAACACTGATCATCAGTGTGAAGTATAGACTCGTATGCAAAGATGTGCATCAAAGTAGTGTAGGTTCCAAAAAATGGGTGTGGTGAAGTACACTCGGAGCCCCATCCCAAACAAAAATCCTGTATGAAACCGCATACAATACATCATAAAGTTGCAATTATATAGGATCATGACTAATTTGTTGTTTGTATTACAAATATCTTTGTTGTTTGTGTTTTTGTGTGTATGAAATTGTTTTGTAGTGGAGCTCGACGTCCGATGGCATATGTTCCTTGTGGACACTCATAGATGTCTCCTACATGATCACAATCAGCACCACACACAACAAACAACATATTTTATTGTTGAACTAATATAATATTGGTATATAATGCATCAAACAATATTATTTCTATTTTATTTTATTTTTTTATTGATGGGAAAAGTGAATTTTTTGGGGAAAAAAAAATTTTTTTTTTGAAGTATTAGTAGATGGCTTAAATATTATTCAATTTTCTCAATCAAAAAATGAGGGGAATCCCAAACTCTTGGTCTATTTAATGATATATGGTTGCTATGGGGTTTTCCCAGCCAGCATCGAGTTAAAAAAATAAAACGGCAATGCTCTTTTCCGCGGTAGAAAATTAGATTTTTCCGCGCGCGTCCAAACAATTCAGGAACGAAAGGGTTAACAGAGACATGGGTTTAGAGCTTCCAGGATGCTGGTTGTGCTGCCTGCAAATCACCGTTCAGTATTATATTAAACAGTAAGCATACCCTCCAGTAATCTTGCTGCTTACATTGTGTTTAATATATCACCACGGAGAGTTCAACTTCAGTTGACCCCTGAAGAGGACTTCGGCAAGAAGTTGAAACGTTGGATTAAGTTTTAATTAACATGTGCTGTTAGAATGAGAAAAGTTCCTATTATTAGTATATATACATATATATATATGCGTGTTTTGTTTTATTTTTCTTTAAACAGCCTGTATATAAATTATAGCAAGTACACAAAATGAATTCAAAAATTTAGGATTTTTGCATTATTACTGCATATTATAATAAAGTACCAAAGGTGCGAACCCTCAGCGCTACTGTGAGGCTGCGCTCCGGGCTGCTTGATTATGTAGGAACAGGAACCGGGCTGCCTTGGTACTTGCTGCCACTAGTTCCAGTTATCACAACTCCCAGGTAGAATGATTAGGTAACTACCTCCTGAAGCGTCAAGTGATTTAAGTTTTAATTCAAATACGCAAGTATGATGACATAGAATACAGAAACGGATAGAAAAGACTTGACCTATGACCTTGCGTGGACTGGCCTTAAATAGTACAGGCCAGGACACGCCTACAAAAGGAAGTTTCTAGATCAAAACTCTAATAAACGCTACACACACACACTTGGACAAGAATGTTCTTGGAGCTACCACTAATTAGTTCCCCCCTTCCCCCCCCACACACACACCCACCCACAAACTCTCTAACTACTTGCTAATGAGTTCTATTATATTAACAAGTTCTTTCAGGCTCTTCAGCCTGCTCCTGCTTGCTTCTCTGTTAGGTATCTGCTTCTGTGGCTCCGCCCTCTGGGTGGAGTCACTCGCTGAATTTTCTGGCCCCACAGCTACCAAGCTATTTCAATATAATCTCAGACCAAAAGAACGAGCAATATTTATTAGTTATTTTAATCAAGCAACAATATAGCTCGAGCAATGATACTGGTACATAGAAACACTGTCTTCATAAGAGAAGATGCTAAACTAGCCAGAAACACTCACCGGTATACATATTCAACGTGAAATTTAACTTCTTTGAACTTGGTAATTTTATTTGCTCATGTGATTGTGACGTGATGCTATAGGGGGCGTAACCCACAAAAGCTGGTACCTACGCGGTGGTGAAAGCTTCGCATTTTCTCAACAATTAGCCCGAAATAAAAAAACAACACCACAATGAATGGTCCTAAATCTTCGTTCTGAGTAAGTTCATACCTAAATCAACAGTTAGTAGTTAGTAATCTCCAATATCAGAGCGTGACAGACGGGACGACTACTATAACTCTCTTGCACATACAAGCTGAGGCTAAATAAGCACTTTTGAGCTCATGATACATGTGTCCCACATCTCCTTCAATGCTATCGCAAATCATGGCGTTCATCTTGTATGAGTTTATCTCTATCACAAGAATTTAACCTCGTGACTTACTTGATTATTAAATAACTTCTGTCGTCCCCCCCCCCCAACCACACCCCTAATAGCTCGCTTTTAAGGAAGTATGAATGAACAACATTCAGTATGGAGTTACTACTATATCTCATGGAACTTTCATTATTAGCCCTCACCACGTGTGTGCAAAAGGATTACAATACTTGTGTTCTGTCCGTTTGTCTGTCATGCTCAATTACTACACTTAATTGTGAATTTAGGTATGAGCTAATTCAAAACAACCATTTAAGACCTTTTATGGTGCCATTTTGAAATTTCAGGCTGAGAAACACGAAGCTGTCAGCTCTGCATCAGTACTAGCTTTTGTGGGTTTTGCCCCCTATCATTACGTCATAATTACTTGAGCAAATAATTTCTTGCTGTCCATCATGGTTTGGCTTTGTACTGTAAAGTTAACGAGTGCTGGAATTGGAGTTGCGAGGGTCAAAATACAAAATGACATACGTACGTCCACACATATTTTCAAACAAACAAACATCCCCGATTTTCAATTGTGTTACCCCTGATAGTGTCTCACTCTCTTCGCTCGCTCGCCAATTATATATATATTATATATGTTGTTAACCTTCAGTGTTACATTTTGTAGCTCTAGGTTAACATTGAAAATGGATACTGGTAAATGTCTCTGGCCTTTTAGCTTCTTCGCTTATGAAGACAGCTTTTACATATACTGTTTTCATTGCTCAAGCTATATTGATACCTAATTAGAATAGCCAATAAATCATTCATTTGGTCCTGAGATGATTTTGTAAATAGCTTGCTAGTGTATAGTGGCGCTTGTGGGCCTCCCTCAGTGAAGCTCATGAGTTCCTCCTTCAGGCTCACACAATGGTGACAGCAATTAAGCTGCTGCCACCAGAATCAGTATGCCTTCCCCTCGACAGCCCCCCCTCGAAAGGTGGACTCAGGATTATACTAGTTTAATCTAACGAGATCAGATGGCACAAATGGCAGCTGAGAACTGACTGACTGCACACACAAAACACGAAGTCTTATATGCACAGCCCGGACAACACAACAATGAACAACAAGATGTAGACACACACAGGTGACATGACTTTAAAAATTAACTAAGTCCCATAACCGAAAATACATGTAACTGAATCCAAAACAAGCACAAACATATAATATTCAATTCATAGTTCCTGGAATGTGGGCGGCCCCACCAATTTAGTTGGGATGTCGTCCCACAGCGCTGAGCCAGTGAACTAAAACACACACTTTATTGCACAATCTAATTGTAAGCCATATATCATCTCTAATATATACTTCGTTTGATCTGGTTTTATAAATGCATTTACAGGGAGTTTTAACTTCACACACATACTTGCTTAATTGTAGAGTTGGTAATTATTGTGGAAGCTTATTAGTAATAAGGTTTAATGAGCTAACTCTAATGGAGTTCAGTATGGAGTAGATATCTCACAGAATATCATTAAGATATGTGTGACTGTGAACTATAACAATTATGTGATAGGTGTTTTCTCTAATTAAAGCACTTTATTACACAATCTACACCATAATTGAGTGAACTCATATATATTGTAATTGTTTAATCTCATATATAAACACATTAGAATACAGAGAGGTTGGTTGTTTCCAACCATAGTGGGCTGAGTATCCTTATAGCTGCCTAGTAGATGACTTTTGCTGTTCATGATGGTTATACTGGTTACCATGACCATAAAGAGATGGATGTGTTTGTTGGTTTAACTTCTGTCCTCCCCCTCCAATCCCCAATACTCAGGGGTTCATTTTGGAATTAATCTAGGGAGGGGGGGGGGGGCAAGACTGAGCTTTCACTATCTTAGTGGTCATAACTTTTGTACATAATTAAGATAGTAGAGGACTTGTGATTTAATCATTTACAATCTTCATCATTCACATTTTAACTTTGCTTTTTTGCTTACGAAAGTTTAAAATATTTCAAGGGGGGACGAAACGCCTTCAAGGGAGGGGAGAGGGTGAGCACCACCCTGGCCCCCCTAAATGAACCCCTGAATACCCACATGCTAAATATATGTCCACATTTTGTTATGAAAGTGGGTATAGTATGAAAGTGGGTATAGTAATTACTGAGTATAAGAATTTCTGAATCACACGAGCATTCAATATTCTCCCATACTGAACGCTGCATGATGAATGCTCCAATGTGCCCACGTGTAGTTCTTGAAGCACAACCAATTTAAACCATTTTTACTTTGATGCACATGTCTTCCCCCCACTTTTCCCTCAACTCCCCATCCCTCCTCCCCCCCACTCCAGAAAGAGAAAATAAGATATATGATTTATGAGTCGATTTGTTTTTTGTTTATCCGTTTGTAATTTACAGCATGTGTACACATCTAAATCTGTGTAGCCCCACCCTCAAACACTGACACCCCTCCTTGCCCAATTCCTGTTCCTACGTCCAACACTGAATACATGGAGAAGAACGGCTATAGTTGGGGAGGGGAGGGGGGGAAGAACTCTGTTTGAGAGGGAAATTTTTTGGTTTCCCCCTCCATTTTTCTGTATCAAACTCTGCTACATGAGAGTATTCATACTGATCAACATTTAATTAATCACAGCATGATGTTACAACTCACTGTAATCTAATTACTATAATTATTAACTTTCAAAAATTCTGAGGAAGGGAGGTTCCATCTTGGGGAGGCGGAGGTTAGGTTTCTATCTACTCTACAGTGTGTATGAAACCCAGACAACTATAAACACATGATTATCAGTCTTTTTTGTTTATGTGTTTGTTTGTTTGTTGTTTTTATTTTGTTATTTTAGATTTAGAGGAGGTCAAGTGAATTTTCTCTAGGAGAAGATGGCATGATAATGTTGTTCATTATGAAGTCTACGGAAAATTCCTAGACACTGCACTTCTAACTTTGATGACGGATAGCAGAATGTCTGATCATAATGCTGGAGAAAAATATTTGTTGTTTTGTGTGAATTATTAATTTACACATTCATCATGTTTTTTATTATTTGTATCCTGAAAAAAGAATATTGCACCTTCGTTACATTGTACACTCACCTACTCCTTTAATTCCTGAATTATTTCATGGCGTATTCATCATTCCATATATTATAGTTTATGTATTCATCTTTCTTAAAATTTGAGACATTGTTAAATGCTAGATATTGAAATGAGAATTTCTGCTAAAGGTCAATAAGAAAGCAGCATCAAAAGTATTGTACTTTTGTCATAAGCTTTATGTACAGTATCCTTATGGTGGTGTGTCGAGGTCTGTTGCCAAAAGCCAAAAGTAATGACCTTTGTTTCATGGAACAGTGGTAGACTTCAGAATAGGATAAAATTTCCCCTGATATCTTCAAAGAAGAAAACATGCTAAGAAAGCCAGTCAAGTGAAGAAGTGTGCAGAGTATAGATCTAAACTAACTAGTTATAGAAATGTATGTTGGGCACAGTTAGTCCCTCTACCCTGAAATATTCATTACAGAATTTGAAAGGAAAATACTGTTATCCACCAGAGAAAAGCAACTTAAATTGTTGTGTTGCTGTTACAGTTACAGCAAGAAATGTAGAAGCAGTCATAGAGTGGGATTTTTTAAAAAATTTGCCTGACTTGGGAAGCTCAGGCTGTCGTTATTTGTACTACTAATACATATATCTAATTGTACACTTAAGACTTGTGATAAATCCAAGTAGCGATCACGTACACATGTGTCTCAAAGACACTATAGCTATAGCCACATCAAATAAAGCCTACAATTGAATAATAACCCAAAAAATATCTTCTCTGTTGAGTAACTGGAAAACTATCAATTGACCTTAGTGCAACGTTAGAGTCTGTTATACAGTTTTCACATACAATGTTACAATGGTAGGAATAAAGTCTGGATGTCGTATCAGTAACTTATAGATACCATTATTAAATCACTGCATTGTTTGTATTATCTAGTCTAGTTACACGTCTCAGAATATCTATGTAGCTGTAAAGTTCTAGATTCACTGGTATAGCTAAACCATTCTGACGGAAAACTGACTGGAAAACTTAGTTCACTTTAGTGCAACGTTTAGTGTCTGTTATACAGTTTTCACATACAATGTTACAATTGGTAGGGGTAAAGTCTGGATGTCGTACCAGTAACTTATACATACCATTATTATAAATCACTGCGTTGTTTGTATTATCTATTATCTAGTCCAGTTACAAAATTATGAATTTGTCAAGTCTCAGAGTAGCTATGTAGCTATATGGTTCTAGATCCACTGGTATAGCTAAACCATTCTGATGAAAATAGTTTTGTTCATCATGCCATTGAAGTATACAGATTGTGTATATTATAAGTAGTAACAGCAATATATTTTATTGCATATTATAGTTTAATAGAAGCAATGCATTTTGCATAAATAATGAAGTAGCTATTCCTACTGAGGGTCAGATAACTATTTGGCGTGATGTATGCTGCATTACTCGTCAGAAGATACCTGCAGGCCCGACACTCCTCAATTTAGTGACGGATTGATCCTTCTTTATCTAAAACACCCCCTAGCTTTCCTTATACGCTTTAAAACTTGCCAATTCGCACAATGATGGATTTGTTATTGTTTTTACTTCTCTTATAACTATAGCAACGGAAAGGTACCGCCCAACAAGATTAAAACAACGGTCGTCATTTGTTCAGATCTAGTGCCCACGCAGCGCATGTGGAAAGAAATGTGGTGGGAGAAGAGGCTTGACGAGCTACAGTGAGTGGTCTGTCATATTGATTAGGTATGCTCAGGCGTTAGATACTGCGTGAATTAATGCGGCGGTGGTGTAGGGGTGGGATTAATGTGAAATAACTATAATATACTCTACTTTGAATGAGTTGTGCAAGTGTTAGTCGTGTAGGTTTAAACTATTTTAGTTTAAGTTGTTGTACACTAAGGCAGTCAATACTCCAGAGTAACCTTACAAATAATCTGTGGAATATACAATTGAAGCCTATTGTCAATACTTGTGCTAGCCATTAGTATTTGTAGTAGTCACACGACTGATCAGCGGTGTTGGAAGATGTTTAGTAAAGGGGCACGTTTTCTTGGGGTCGGGGGTTTAAAAGTGTTCATGTGAGAAGTTGCCTTGTTAGATTATGCCCCACAATTTTGGTGGCCTGAAGCCCCACCCCCCACCCTCTTCCTACGCCACTGCTGATATCAATCACGGTGGCTTTGCCCCTATAGCCTCCTCTACACACTGCCCAGATTGTGTCACATAATATTTTTAGTTACTACGGGTTATTATGACCATGTGAATAAAACACTCAGGTTTACTGGACTGACTGGCAAGTTGAAGGTCTTGCCCTAGTTGACTTCAGACAAGCTGGCTCATAACCAACCTGCGAGGCAAGACTTACTGGCAAGTGTTTGTTCTTGACGAAGTCCTCAATATAGATGGAATCAAGCAAGTCTCAAGTTGTGGTGTACATGTCTCATTTGAGTTGAGTGTTCATCATTTTGGTTGAGGTGATTCTTCAAACTGTTTTATGATGATGCCCAGGGCATACCTGATTTAGGTGATGTTTGTGACCTTCCTGTTGTTGCTGTGTGGCTTGCAGGGTGGGGGAGGGGAAAGAATTGACAGGATATGACCTTTGAATGGGATGTGATAGGGGGCTAGTTTCATTAAAAGTCCAGGTGGAGGAGATGGGGTATGAGTGATATGCATCAGTTTTTATTGAACAGGTGAAGGATGTGGACTCCTGTCACATGGTAATAGACACATGTATGAGCTGGTGATGTTTGTGTGTTCTATTGGAACTGTAGTTCTTGGACTTTCTAAGCCTTAGGACAGAGCGCTTGTAGGCTGTGGTTTATGCTTTTATCACTTGCATTCATCAGTGATGTCCACCAGTTGTATTACTAATTTCTTTCATGATTAGTTTTCATGTAGCCACAAGATATTTGATGATAGACATTAGGAGCACTCTAGTTCTGCAACATTTACAATAAAGTTGAGTAGCTTCTTATCAAGAAGAGCAACAGTTTTATTATTAATAATAATAAATAATAATAATATATTACTGTTATAACAGAAATTTATTATAGTCAGGGTTTTATCTAGAAATTTTGTTTGGAAAGGGGTGGGAGGAGTTAGGGCATATCCGCCACCCTTAGGCTGCAAGACAAAAAATATTTACAACTAGCAAGTACCCCACCTCATAGTGGCGCTTGACTTGTTGCACAGTAAGAATGCAGTAGCATAAGTTATTTTTATTCATTGTTATCATTCTCTACACCAGTTTCCATCTTCTGCTCTCTTTTTCCTGAACTATCCCAGCTTTTCTTATCCCCAACCTTTCCTTTCTTTCACCTTTCTTCTCGAGTCATGGAGTCCCTTCTATTTCTTTGTCTCTCCTGCTTCTGAATATTTCTGTCCTTCTATCATGATTGTGGACTTGGGCTTTGTTGAAATGTTGCCTTCTTTTTCGCACTTTCCCCTTCCTTCTTGAAACTTATGCCGTCTTTACTCAGTGATGATTTCATTACGCCGCCTTCTCCTTGTCCATTCAACCCTCTTTTTAGTGTACTATTAATCACTTTCAACTGAATGGGACAACCTATTCAAGGTATCACGATGCTTTACCACCATACTTTTTAAGTTCGTGAATTATTCATGAATACACACTATTGATCGTTGTTACTGACACACGAGCATATTATTATATAGATTCTTTGAGTAATTAGCATGGCATTATTATGAGTTTGAGTGCTGTAATTTTGAGTACTGCCTAACTACATACTGCACTCAGATACTATTGAACTGTGTTAGGTGCTGGATTCGAATGTTGTGCAACTTTACTAGAGTATCATATTTAGATAGTTTCTTCAAAATTTTCACTATGAGGAGGCGCTTGGCCTTAATTACAATGTTGGTATGATTATTTAGTACACATTGATTTTTAAGAAATTCTTGAGAATTTTTTAATTTATTGATTGTTCAGGACTTTATACAACAAGATAAGAAGATCACGTGTGGTAGACTATGCAGTCGAGTAAAAGTGGCTTGCAAGGTTAGGTGGATTCTAAATTAGGAAATATTTTTGAAGGGGAATTATATAATGTATATTATAATATACTAGCATCAAGTACCCCGCCACACAGTGGCGCTTGACGTATTGAAGTTATTTTGCTCAGTTATCATTCTCTACTATTGAGTACGGTTAATTAGTTTTCCTCTCCAGCTCTCTTCATTTTAAACTATCTAAGCTTTTCTTATCCCCCATATTTCCTTTCTTTAGTTCTGTCTTCTTGAGTCATAGAGTCCTTTGTCTAATTATCCTGCTTCTGAATCTCTGTCCTACCATCATGATTGTGGACTTACGCTCCACAAAACTTTTGAAACCTACACTGCCTTCCCTCATCTATTCCACCCACTTTTTAGTAACAATTAATCACTCTCTACTGAATGTGATGACTCTTTACCCATTGAAGTAAGGATGATGCTTTGCCAGACTGTTTAAGCTGATGGATTATTCATGAATACACACATGGTCATTGTCGTTATTTGACACACAAGCGTAATATTCAGGGATTCATTTAGAAATCACTTTAAGAGTGGGCGAGGTTGAGTTTGTGCTATCTAAAGGGTGACACAACTTTCGTGCAGAACTATGATGAGAAAGGAGATGGCATGATTTAAGTATTTCCCTTCACCTTAAATATTCACTTTTTAACTACACATTTTGCTTACGATATTTTAAGAATATTTCAAGGGGTCGAGTGTCTCCCCTGCCCCCCCACCCTAAATGAACCCCTGTTACTATATAGATATTAGTAAATTTTTCAAAATTTTAATGAACAAGTCCGATCCGAGTTTTTTTTTGTTTTTTTTTTGGGGGGGGGGAAGTTCTCTTGTTGCAGTATTTAAAATTGTGAAGTATTATACTATTTTAACCCACATGGCTGAGGGTGTCTGTTGTTACATATATAATCTTGTAATAGACTGATAAACTGTGTGACGAATAGTTGATTGTAACTTTGAGCTGACATTTGAAGTTGATTGTATCATTCATGTGAGAATTGTTTTGCTTGGAGTAACAGACACGTGCTGTGTGTGTTTACTTAGACACACCCTTTTTCTAAACATTCTACTGTGATGCACATGCTTGTATGAGAATGTATATATGCATTGATCAATGTTTCATGCATAATTTTATGATCGTAATATTCATACAATTAAACATTCGCTGTGCTATATTTTCCCCAAAGTTCGAAGGGAGATTGGGGATCCTAGGTTTAACCCCCTCGGTATGTTATAACTAAGTTGTGCTGAAATAGCAGCTAGCATAAGGCAATTGTATGGGTGCACAATCTATGCTATTATCCTATTATTTGCATAGGCTGCAACAACTAGTGGAGTGAGATGACGTAAAATCTAAACTGCTGGAGCTGTTACTTTTGCATATGACATCAGAGGCAGAAGGAGTGGTGAAGAAATCTCATCAATGAAATATCCTTATTGGAAGTGGCAGTAGCTAAGGTATGTAAATGATTGGTAAAACAAGAGTATGGATTGGGTAAAGCGTGAGTATGGATTGGGTAAAGCGAGAGTATGGACTGGGTAAAGCGAGAGTATGGACTGTGTAAAACAAGAGTATGGATTGGGTAAAGCGAGAGTATGGATTGGGTAAAGCGAGAGTATGGACTGTGTAAAACAAGAGTATGGATTGGGTAAAGCGAGAGTATGGATTGGGTAAAGAGAGAGTATGGACTGGGTAAAGCGAGAGTATGGACTCTGTAAAGCGAGAGTATGGACTCTGTAAAGGGAGAGTATGGATTGGGTAAAGCGAGAGTATGGACAGGCTAAAGTGAGAGTATGGATTGGGTAAAGCGGGAGTATGAATTGGGTAAAGCGAGAGTATGGACTGGGTAAAGCGAGAGTGTGGATTGGGTAAAGCGAGAGTATGGACTCTGTAAAGCGAGAGTATGGACTGGGTAAAGCGAGAGTATGGACTGGGTAAAGCGAAAGTATGGATTGGGTAAGGTGAGGTGTGGACTGGGTAAAGCAAGAGTATGAATTGGGTAAAGCGAGAGTATGGACTGGGTAAAGCGAGAGTATGGATTGGGTAAAGCGAGAGTATGGATTGGGTATAGCGAAAGTGTGGATTGGGTAAAGCGAGAGTATGGACTGGGTAAAGTGAGAGTATGGACTGTAAAGTGAGTGTATGGATTTGGTAAAGCGAGAGTATGGATTCGGTAGAGTGAGAGTATGGATTGAGTAAAGTGGAGTATGGATTGGGTAAAGCGAGAGTATGGACTGTAAAGTGAGTGTATGGATTTGGTAAAGCGAGAGTATGGATTCGGTAGAGTGAGAGTATGGATTGAGTAAAGTGGAGTATGGATTGGGTAAAGCGAGAGTATGGATTAGGTAAAGCGAGAATATGGATTGGGTAAAGCGAGAGTATGGACTGGGTAAAGCGAGAGTATGGATTGGGTAAACTGACAGTATGGATTGGGTAAAGTGAGAGTATGGACTCTGTAAAGCGAGAGTATGGATTGGGTTAAGCGAGAGTATGGACTGGGTAAAGCGAGAGTATGGACTGGGTAAAGCGAGAGTATGGACTGGGTAAAGTGAGAGTATGGATTGGGTAAAGCGAGAGTATGGATTGGGTAAAGCGAGAGTATGGACTCTGTAAAGCGAGAGTATGGACTATGTAAAGCGAGAGTATGGACTCTGTAAAGCGAGAGTATGGACTGGGTAAAGCGAGGGTATGGACTGGGTAAAGTGAGAGTATGGATTGGGTAAAGCGAGAGTATGGACTGGGTAAAGTGAGAGTATGGACTCCGTAAAGCGAGAGTATGGACTGGTTAAAGCGAGAGTATGGACTCTGTAAAGCGGGAGTATGGATTGGGTAAAGCGAGAGTATGGACTCTGTAAAGCGAGAGTATGGACTGGGTAAAGCGAGAGTATGGACTCTGTAAAGCGAGAGTATGGACTGGGTAAAGCGAGAGTTTGGACACTGTAAAGTGGGAGTATGGACTGGGTAAAGGAAGAGTATGGACTGGGTAAAGCGAGAGTATGGACTGGGTAAAGCAAGAGTATGGATTGGGTAAAGTGAGAGTATGGATTGGGTAAAGGGAGAGTATGGACTGGGTAAAGCGAGAGTATGGACTGGGTAAAGCGAGAGTATGGACTGGGTAAAGCGAGAGTATGGACTGGGTAAAGCGAGAGTATGGACTGGGTAAAGCGAGAGTATGGATTGGGTAAAGCGAGAGTATGGATTGGGTAAAGCAAGAGTATGGACTGGGTAAAGCGAGAGTATGGACTGGGTAAAGCGAGAGTATGGACAGGGTATAGTGAGAGTATGGACTGGGTAAAGCAAGAGTATGGACTCTGTAAAGCGTGAGTATGGACTATGTAAAGCGAGAGTATGGATTGGGTAAAGCGAGAGTATGGACAGGGTAAAGTGAGAGTATGGATTGGGTAAAGTGAGAGTATGGATTGTGTAAAGCGAGAGTATGGACTGGGTAAAGCGAGAGTATGGACAGGGTATAGTGAGAGTATGGACTGGGTAA
>WLWD01001128.1_pt1 | contig 97371 bp, 70 predicted proteins | sample 6712731 | NCBI WGS metagenome assembly WLWD01 (sample SAMN12718690, study PRJNA576275) | sponge metagenome | isolation source: marine sponge | host: Mycale hentscheli | place: New Zealand: South Island, Marlborough, Capsize Point | collected 2014-11-01
GAACAGAGGGAACTTCGAATGGTAAAGACGGGACCATTAGGACTCCGCTGTGACCAGTAAAAATCTCGGGAGTTTCGATGGTGCAGACAGGACGAAGACACCGCTGCCGCCAGTTGTGGGAAAAGGGAGATATTGCCGTGCACAGTCTCAGAGGAGCTCCTCACAAGTTACTCATGTACTGGCCGGCAAGGTTGCTGCCACCAGAGTTCTACCCCGACCTAGTAGCCTGACAGATCTGAGATAGAGTTTTAAATCTATTATCAAAAAGGAAGGCACGAGGTAGAACTGAAGCAAAATGGCTGATACAACTATTTATATGACCATGAAGACCACACCTATTATGACGAGTACTGACACACGATGACACACACGAGCTAGACTTCCTGCACTGCAGCGTTTAGTTCGCACTACAGCACAGGCACACACATATGCACAATAAAACAAATGCATGACTAAAATTATAGTTAAGTTTAAATGGTTCAATGCGGGCGTGGTCCGGCCACGCCCGGTCTTGACTTTAGGCCTGACCCACAAACAACAACTCTGATCATAGTTAATTTACAGACCCTCTTTGGATGTGTCTAATTAATTTGGTCTTATTTGTGTTGTACACCCCCCCCCCTCCAATAGGGGTGTGAGCGGTGAAAATAATAATGACCACTAAAAAGAGGTGACAATGATTTACAATAGCATTGGTTCTTTATTATATAAAAAGCAAAACTTCAAGAAAAATAAAGTAATTGGATACTTAGCTAATACTAAAGACTAATAAGGTGACAGCTCTTCAATCTATGGCACTGTGTGCTAGTGACGGAGAATGCATCAAGGATTCCACTACATACAAAATATAATACAGAATTTTTCTCTTGGACAGTTCTACACCATCTGTGTGGTGTGTGATCATAATTTATATTTTAGATACAAAGTTTCTTTATCTTGCACAACTTAATTTTGAAATACACTTCTAATTTATGGAATTGTAGTGCGTAGTTAGTCAAAAGGTGTCATTGTTTTGGTACTATAGCATCTTTATAATATCATGGTAGCTACAACCTTTGTGCAAAGTACCAAACTTCTGTACAGAAGTGCAGATTAATCACACTCAGTTTATGTGCCCATCTGCTTAACTTATACTGCTGTCGTTCTGAGCATGCTCAACTTGTGGCTCCACTTTCTAAAACCGAGAAGGTGTACGCAAAATTAAATAGATTTCTATTTTTGTCTGCCAATACTTTTCTATTTAATATTTTGAATTGGTAGAAAGAATTAGTTGTATATACATAAATAATAAATTGAATATTTCAAAACATCCATTATTATATCTTGCCGTACTTCTTGTTATTTCTAAGTATTTCATAAATAATATTTTATTTGTAAATTAGAAAGAAGGCCCCATTAAAAATGTACCAATGTGATACCATAAGACTCATTGATTCGAACACTTTGCTATCAAACCTTTTTAATTCTGTGAAATATATATTCAATGAAATCTTCATTGAGTGTATACAAGTATAATTTGGTGTAAACTTAGATTCTACTTGAACCAAGATACCTTATCATTGTATTCTACATACAACATACTATGAAAGAAGGTTCCAATTATTTGTTCAGATACAAGAATTTGGTATGAACCTAAAAAAAAGCCTCAAACTTGTTAGGTTGAAGTAATATAATTCATTATTTTGTCTGATCACAGTATTTCTATTACTACTGGTAATGACTAGCGACAAATTCAGTTATCAACATAACAGGAATTATAGCAATGAACGAATAAACAGAAAAATCTGCACTACTGGATTGTATGACTAAATAAGAATACACAATGGTAGACTACCTTACAAGACATGCCAAAAATGTAGTCAATGTTAGTATTTTACAAATGTCAGCTCATTAAGATGAGTATAATTGTTTAGCAGACAATTAGGTTATATAAGTTGATATAATTAATTCATGTAATTACAGTAGGAAGAATTATTGTAAATTGGTTATTATGATAAAACAGCAATATAATAAAAAATATTAATTGCAGTTTATGTGGCCAAAGAAAGCTTTAAGCAATTTTATCTTAAATTTATTGCCTTATCCTTGAGCTAACATTTCTGTAGCCTTGTAATATGATTGAAATTTAACCAAAGACTCCGACTTTAAAGATTAGCTTATAATGGAGTATGCAATCCATTTCTAACCATGTAATAGTACTAAATTATTAGTTCTAAGAAAAGGAAAGACTAATGTGATAATGGACTAAAACTATGCTAACGTTTATTCAGCGAGCGAGCCATTGCGTTAACCCTGAGAGTCTCTTGCTCGCTCGCCAATAAACTAGTAATGTGATTGAGCACAAATGGCGAGCGAGCCTAAAGACTATACTATTTTTATATGAATCATTTTGACTTCTAACACTGAAGCTACTGAAAATAAGGTGTAGTTTTAAATTTCGCATACACGGTAAAGGGATTTCAGTACCATAGTAACAAGTCTCTGTAACTGCTTGAATTGAAGGGAAAAAACAACAACAAAACAATACATGTTATTTAAAAGTTTACTTTGTGATATTCTTTAGCTAAGTAGTGGTTGTAACACACAATGCTTTGACACAACTGGAGATGCACTTACACAGACTTACCTTAGCGGTAGTCTAGTGGACAATATATTTTCAAGTAAATACTGTTGCGCACGGCTTATAACCATGAAAAAAAAGTTTCACGTGCGCTCGTTTAAAAGGCATACGTACCATCCATACATACACTAGTGGTGTGCTTTAGCACAAATGGCGAGCGAGCTGGCGTACAAAATTCTAGCCTATGAAATCATCAGCAAGAGATTTTAGCACATTACCGGACTGAAGAAAAGTAGCATAAGCAGCTGCATATGTGTCACATCCTCCAAGTAGTTCATCCAGTTGAACAAAAGGCTTGTGAAGCATGAGTTTCTGCTTTGAATATTGCTCATATTGTTGTCCTTGTGGATCTGGTGAGCAAGAAGGACGTGGTATCACTATTACATCTTTGTTCCTTGGCACCAGTGCACTGCCAATTTTCTTGGGGATTCTGTACTTCTGAACAAATTTCAGCAGGGACACTTCTCTAAACTCTGGGACATCAGGACGAGCACAATAGTGGTCCAGTTGGGAGTCCACAGCCACAGATTTGTCTTCTTCTAATGTTTCGGTCACCTGTCGAGAACCATCAAGACTAAGAACAACAAAATCTCGAGGAGCTCTAAACAAGGACAGCATAAAAAAAACTTAGCCTTAGTTGCCTAATCCACACCGCAATTGCTTTAGGAATCTTGTATCCAGGTAGCAATGACGTGGGTACTCAGTTTACCTGGTTTTTATACAACTCAGAAAAATAGCTGCGCAGTACGTGCAAGAGTAAAGGGCGGGAGAAATGTTCTCAGCACGACTACCATCGGTTTTGTGTAGTGTGCGCATGATCAGTAGCTACTTAGCAGTTAGATTTGTCACCTGCTATCAGTATTGTTTTATCATGGAACCGGAACCAATGGCAGAACAAGTGAGTAGATTTATTTAGGAGAAGAATTGTATCAGTTGTGATATATTGTGTTAGAATGGAAGACAGAATGCAGAAGAGAAGACTGAGCAAGTAGCTCAACAAATAAAAAAGTTTTAAACAGTAAAGTGAGTAGATATATAGTATTAAAATTCTGATAATTTACTTCATTTTAATACAGAAAAAAAGAAAATTCTGATAATTTACTTCATTTTAATACAGAAAAAAAGAAGAAGAAAAAGAAATCAGTAAGTCATTATGGTTTAACCTGTAGCTGTTATGATATGATGCACTTTTTTTTTGTAGACAGCAATTATTGCTGTCTACAAAAAAAAAATAATTTGCTCAAACATTAGACTAATGTTTGAGCAAATTATCATTAGTGGAAAATATTAAAGCACACCCACAGCCAAATACATAATGAAGAAATAAAACAGACTGAGAGTTTAAAATGGTAAGTATATAATTTTGTAACTTCTAAAATTGACTCATGCGTCTGAATATACGCTACAGGTAAAATAATATTGAGTAAATTTTTAGAAAAAATGGAACTGGTCAATCATTAGAACCCTGTCCATTTATGTAAAAGAGAAGCAACATAGCTACTACCCCTATTTATACATGCTTATGCAGACTAAGTCCATTATCACAAACTTTATACAGGATTTTTGTCAGGGAGGGAGAGTCTTAGTGTACTTAGCCACACCCCACTTTTGTAACCTACAATGTTTTGATGCACCTCTTTACATACTGATAAGTAAGTGGTCCTACGCACTAAATGGCTCAGTTTTGATAGTGTATGGGGAGACTCAAGCTCAAGGGGGTCAGTTGTTTTCATGATTTTGATATCTCTAAGGGGTACAATAAAATCAAGTTGAAGGAACGACTGTTGGAACAATTCCCAGAAGCCCAAGAACAGTTTGATGGCAGAAATACCATAATCACATTCAATAAGGCTGTCCAAAAAATGCTTAGGGAGGCTTTACAGAAGGGGACGTTTTCTGAAGATGCTACCATTTTAGCTAAGGCTGCTACAATAATTATTGATCGGCCCTTTCAAGTTCAATGGTTCCTTTCCATCTAATTGCCTACAGGAGTCTCGTCCTTCAAGCCTCATATATCATATTCCTTTAATTTTCAATGGTACTAATCTGAAAGACCAAGGGCGATGTGAAACTCAGGCATGACTTACTGTAGGTCAAGTCATTTTAGCACATTAGAAAGCTTCTGAATCTTGTACCATGAAACAAGGCATTCCTCTGATCTTGAGCCACCTCTTCCCATTTACATTGGTCTAAACGTTCACCACATGGCTTGGAGCAAGAAACTCATTGAACAACTTATCACATGTGAATTTGTATTTCATATGACAAAGTTTACAAATTGAAAGTATGATAGCTGCAGCAGTATCTGAACAATAAAAAGAAGGAGTTGTGGCCCCAGCCTGTCTTACGGATACATTATTCACTGTTGCTGCTCTGGATAATTCTGACCATGACCAACTCAACAACTGCAGTAAAGTCATTTTATGGAACTGGAATCAGCTTTTTTCAGTTTCCTATAGTGCAAACCCTGGAGAAATTAGACCTCAGTTATGAATATCACTTTCTGGAAGCAAGCAGCATTACCTTGCAGCTCCAATCACTTTCAAAAGATAGAAAGATTAACAGTATGTGCTATAGGATAAGACCAGTTTGAGTTCAGTGATGGGGCCAGAGAGGAATTGTTTAGCTGTAAGAGCCTAAGCATTAACATAGTAAGTAAACCAGGCAGGAATATGGACTTCTTCCACTCAACCCACCAAGTAATTTCAAATCCAAGTGAATTTGGTCAAGAATTGCTGCTGCACGGTGTTGAGAACTGGTCTGGCTTAGCATACCAAAAGTTTTTTAAGTGTGCCTGCAAAGGTAGATATAATTGTGCCAAAGTTAAAGTATGCTGCTCACCACTGTGTTGTTGCTAATGCAGCCATAAATATTCAATTATCATCAATCTATGTTTTAAACTTGAAATTTAACATGTTAACTAGCTATACAATAATTCTTGCATAATAATATTGCTCCTAAAAACAGAATATTTAAAGCATAAATAACAATAAATGCTCTGGCGGCCATTTTTTATTAGTGGGCTTAATTAAAAATTTTAGGTGGGGCTCATAGGCTAATAATATTTATGAAGTTGAAAGAAAAATTCATGCAAAATTTGATCCCTTTGTCCGCCAAAAAACGGTAATTTCACTAAGCCACCAGACTATACTGTTTAGTATAATATGTAGAGCCAAACAAACTTGGTAGTGTGCAGAGGCACCTAATGGGCTGTTTTCAAAAGTTGCATATGTAACATACCGAGCTTTAATAACTTAAATATTTGTGTATTGACTTTTAATACAGTCATCATAACTAAAGCACTCTTATTCCTGCAACTAGATTACGTATGTATACGAGTATTGTGTATACATACACTTCCCAGTCCACTCTACCTTACCTACTGTGTCCTCTATCGTGAAGCATCAATCACATGCTAAGTACACAATTTCTCTTCCGAAAACTTTGCCAACAGTGATACTTCACTATTGAATCAAGACATCAATGGTTGATATAAGTAAATTTCGCTACTAACTGATTGGAGCACGTTCTTATTATATTATAGTTATTATATAGCATGGGTGAAGAAATAAAAATATATTGCTTAGAGCAACTAACTAACAGAGTAATGTGAACGACCACGTAATAAGGATAAATGCAGCTATTGCCTTTAAAATATTCAAAATTAGGGCAAACATACTTTGTATCAAGCAACAATATGTGTAGAGGCTGACAAATTTACTTGCACTTATGCACACTGCGGGTTAACATGCCCAATGAATATACACTAAAAATGGGAGTATTAAAAATATAGTCTAAATTTCTTTTACAATTTTAATTTTTAGAACAGAAATTTTATCTTATCTACTTTCTTAAATTATTGCATATTTCAAGCTTCTGTTTGATATAAAATTTCAGACATGCAATATTAGCTTTGGTCTTGATGATCTTGTCATTTCTTGAAAACTTATATAAGCCCTAACCACACATCTGCTGATAATGTATGGTCATAGCCTTACAGGCTAAACCTTGCCACCCTTTTCGTTCTTCTGAGCAGTATCTTCACATCGAATTCATGCTTTTTAAGTTTTCCTGTGCTTTAGTTATATTGAATTCAACTCACTACTAATCGCCGTTGATCCTGTCATTCCAGTAAAGCACCTCTATTCATGTCAGTTACAGTGATAATATTGAATCAAGACATCAATGGTGGGCATTAGTAAATTACAACTACCTGCAGTGCTGCCTATGCTACTAGTGCCCAACACACTAAAGTCACACTCTCATTGCCCACATACTTAAAAAGTACCTCTGTCCCAATGTTAATTCACATCTAATTCATGCTTCAATCATATAGGTAATTTTTTTCTTGTGCTTTAGTTTTATTGATTTCAACCTCATTGCAAAATTTCTTGTTCAAGTAAAGATTCAATGACCCCATCCTGCGTCACTTCCTCCCCATTTTCTTCCTCACATGTTGGAAGGCTATCACTGTCAATAGGTAGCCTAACGACATTCATTAGTATGTACGAGTTCAATGAACCAACTTGCCTACAAAAGAAAAAAACTATTTTTATGGATAATCACACCTTGTTGAAACTTATTTTAAGTTGTTGTGTCTATTGTAAATACTCTGTTGAGCATGTGCAAAGTCAGCTGCATTATTACGTCATTTTATTATAGCTATGTATAAGGTAAGTGCTGTGCTTGAACATTGATTGCTAACCTGAAGTTCAACTTGAAGAATGCTGTTATAATTGAACAGGTACTCACAATACATGCAACAAAGCAACATCAATGCATAATAATACAATTCTAATTAATATGGGTACAATTAGTGGTGGTGATTAATGTGTGTGGTTTATCCTTAAAGCATTTTTTTGAAAGTTGGAGCGCATGCAATAAGAAATAAAAGGGTCATATATTATTAAAATCTGTGGCTATGCAAGTTAGTTAGCTATACTCGGTTTCTTTTTTCTAGATAACCTTGCTTAGCTAAATAGTCTTTCTTTTTTTTTTCTAAAATTAATAAGAATCCCATGTTTGAGTTATTTTTTTTCCCTCTATAGAATTGCAATTTGTGATCATTTTTTATCACATGCAAACAAACTAGCTGTTCAACTTCAACAGTTCCTGATTTAGATCATTTTAGAAAGATTCTTAAAAATTCTACAGAATCTATATGCTGACTGTCAATACTACCTCTCCTCTATCTCGATCATTAGTGATGTATTCCATCATTGGTTTCTTGCATGAACTAAAAATGGCTGCATACTTCAAGAAACCAATAGCTTAATTCAACCAAAGTTCAATGCCATCCTTAACGCAAATGTCACTTCTGCTTCAAAAGCAGGCATCTTTAAAGTGCACACTTTTAAATGGAACAAGAATGGTAGTTCCAATTATCATTGAGTTTGCTATGAGAGGGTTTATTGTTATAGTTGAGTAGTTGAAAGATATGACACTCATGAAAAACATGGAATTAAAGAAGCAGAATCTACTTGAGGCAAAAAACTTATATACCTTTGTTTAATTTGTAATTGTAAACTGTTCCTCACCCACCTTCCCCCACCCCAGCCTACCTTCCTTATACCTTCATCAGAAGACAAGAATGAACTATTAGCTATATCTACATCTACACGTTTTACATTTTTTAAGCTTAAAAATTATCAAGTTTGATTGTTTCTAAAAGAAGGAATAATTCAATACTTCCTATATTTTCATGTAGATCCTTACAGTCTATTTACTTAAATAATAGACCATACTTTAATGTAATGATGTTAAATTATTATTTTAAATAATACAGAAAGTGACTCCTATGAGTATGTGAGAATGCAGAAATTATTGTAGGTATTCGCTGAAGGCACCAAGTTTCCCTATCACAATTGAATTAAATATACGGCTTCTTAAATAAATTCTTCGCATATATTTTCACATTATTTCACATTATCTAATTTCTAAAAAAAATTACAGGCCTGTAGTAGTTTCTTGACACAATGCTATCTGTTTTATGTAGCTACTCCAAAGTGACTCTGATCATGAGTGTTTTATACATAATTCTCCTTTGCTTTTCCACATCTTCTACAATTAACGTTGGACTTTGATCCATTAGCCAATCATTAAAATATTAAGGTATGAATAATGCTCTGAGTAATTTGAACTAGAATCATGTGGAGATTGCTATGGCTATGGAAGTAATATTTCAAGCTTTTGTCTTCATTAAATTGTGACAGAATCCAAGATTAACTTGCTGTTAAGTACATAATTGTAGATACATAATTATCAATCTTATACCTGTGTCATCTAGATGAAGATCATCTATCATTCTCCCTCATTTTTCCAAACACATCCCCACCCCTGCTCTTCTCATCTTAATTCCCTTCCCATTTATTGTCCTTACACATCAGAACTCTTCACCACAAACACTCTTTTAAATATGCAGTTATTGATGAGTGGAACAGAGTCCCCGATCACATAGTATTCCTTCCCTCAGAGTCTGCGTTCAAGAGTTATCTAAAAAAACTGATTTTCAGATAATGTTGCATTGTATTGTCTTACTATCATACACTTTTTAGTCACTTCCTTTTATCCTTCTGCTTCTGGAAATCCTGTATATTAGCCTTGTGCTAGCTGGTATTTCCTGTTTTGCTTTGAAAACAAATTTTTTTTTTTAAAATGATTGAGTCTTCATATAATGTTAGCTACTCAACTTCATCATGAAAGAAATCTTCATAAAGCAGTTAGCTTCAAAGCTCATGTTAAATACATAATCTGTTATTACAAAAAAAACATTAACAACTTTAAAAAAACTTTGCCCACCACCTCAGGACACTCTCCCTATTATTTTCCAACCCCTGTATGGTCCAGGTAAGCGTGAGTACACCAGAAGGAGAACGCACAAGTGTTACCAACAATCGGCTGCGAGGGTACCCAAATTTACGGCAGGATACCAATATTTCCGGAAATATGGGTACGCCGGGATACCCAATTTTACGGGATACCCATATTTCTGTGACACCGGTCGTTAGTCGCGTTAGCGGGGTGGTCGCTGGACAGAGGTAAGAAAGACTGCAGACGCTGTCGGTGCAAGTAAAACTGGTCTTATAAATGGAGTGGTCGTTGGTCAAGGGGTCTCTCAAGAGAGGGACCATTGTATTCAGATTTTTACAGAGGAAATAAATAGAATTAATATGTTCAGTTCACAAAAAATATTAAAATATATAGTATTTTCTGAGAGTGGTTTCTTATTTGATATTAATTGTCTAGCAATAATACACTGTAAAATTTAGCGTGAAAACCCACCCAAATTCACACCACACTGGTGGTGTGAATACCCACCATAGTGTGTCCTTCACACTTTTCACATAGTGTGAATGCACAATAAACATGAAATTCATGCTCAAGCATTTTTCTAATATATCAAAAATTTATAAGTAATCTCTTGACTTTTTAGAAATGTTCACTCCATATATGTAAATTATACATGTAAATTTATAAAGAGTACATTAAATATAGCCAGTAAATTTCCGTAAGCAAATTGAGCTCCACTTCTTCGGACATCTAAAAATTATAATATAATAATGCGTATGACAATGCTTGAGATGTCTTTTAATGCGGTATTAATAGTATATTACTAGTGATGTGCTTGAGCACAAATGGCGAGCGAGCCTAAAGACTATACTATTTTTATATGGATTATTTTGACTTCTAACACTAAAGCTACTGAAAATAAGGTCCAGTTTATAAATTTAGCATACAGGGTAAAGGGATTTCAGTGCCATAGTAACAACTCTCTGCAACTGCTTGGAAGGAAAACAACAACAACAAAACAATACACGTTATTTAAAAGTTTTCTGTGTGATATTATTTAGCTAAGTAGTGGTTGTAACACACAATGATTTGACACAACTGGACATGCACCTACACCGACTTACCTTAGCGGTAGTCTAGTGGACAATGTATTTTCAAGTAAATACTGTTGGCACGGCTTATAACCATGACAAAGAGCGCACTGACTTACCACCGCCACTAAGGATTCTCAGAGCTACAGTCCCGCAGTTCTTATCAAAAAACTCATTTCATTGGTTAATCAAATCATGTGACCAATTATAGCGCAGCGCGTGACCAATTATAGCGCCGCGCAAGGGCTAGGGCTAGGGCTAGGGCTAGGGGACCAATCAGAAGAATTCTTTGATAAGAACTGCGGGATGAGAGCTCGTTAATTGAAAAATACTGGAACTGTGAACGCTTTACCTAACTTACGTAATTAGAAGCGCGGGCGAAAACAGAGGTCTCACGTACCCCATAAACCGATAAATAAATAAATAAATATAGCGAAATCTCGATTGCGTTACCCCTGAGAGTGTCTCGCTCGCTTCGCTCGCTCGACAATAATTCAGTACAGAACATGTTAGACTGAGGTAAGGAAGCTGATAACAAACCTCGGTCTGAAACATTTTATACTGAATTTCCTATTAATACTGCATTAAACAACAGCTCCAAGATTATTAACAGATAATGGAATGAGCCTCTATCTTATTAAAATTAAAATACATATTGGGGAAACAAGAACAAAAAAAATTGTAACAAGCTATTTGTTATAAATTATTTTTTTACCATTATTATTGCAAGAAGGTGTATTACCACTCCAAGTTCCATTTTCTTGACCTGGTACATGTCCCACACTTGATCTCTGTAGTTGGACAGACCCAGGCTCCAGAACTGGTTCAGGGCAGTTTATTTCCTTCTCCTTAGTAGGGACAGAAGTTTCTTGAATTTTAGTGTCTTAAAAAGAGACAAAGCAAAAAAACAACAACATTGTATACCACCATGTTGTGTATGTTATAATGCATTTAGCTAAAGTCTAGTTTATATATATGGTGTTTGAATAGCAGCTAAATCTGAGATATATTCTGTACAATTTTCTTTGAATATATTATATTTTAGTTAGTTGTCCATAATTGTGTTTACATTGGTGTGAAATACAAATAAAATGCATGAAGTATTAGCACTAAACTTACCTTCAACAAATAAGAAGGCTGTGTGTTTAATAAATGCTTTATTGGACTTGCTGATCGTACATTTATACACACCAAAGTTGTGCATTTGAATATTGCCAATAGTAAGAACGCGATTGAGTTTACCACTAACTTTTGCATTACTTGGTAACTTTTCATCCATAAAGTTCCAACTTTTGATATTTTGGGAGTCACAAAAGAACCTAGCTGTGTCCCCAACTTGAACTGTTTGTTGACTTGGGTATAATAAAGTATCCTCTGATTCTTTAATTATCACAAACATCAATGAGTATTTTGTAAATTCATGTAATGCAATGAATTTTCCTACTGTAATCTGTCTGGGCTTGTATTAAAAAGTTGCGTAGTCATTTATTAACTAAAAAATTACTTTGACATTTAAGATGCAACAACGGAAACCAACTGTTGATTAGGACGTTCTTTGCATATTTGTCAGACTAGGAGCTTAATGTAACATTGGTTCTCTTAGTAGCGTATATGTCACTGGAAAAGTGAATGCAATGTTCGAACCAAAAGCATTTTTTCTTCTATTGTTACAACAAACTTTTTACATTGACTTTTATACCAATAGATAGTACAATCCATAAATCACTTAATATGCATAGGTACTGGAGGCTGAAATACTTATTATCATAAATATTGTTTGATTTAATTACCTGGCAGTCTTATGACAACTACTTTGGCAAATGGAATGAAATCGTCAGACCATGCATAGCGATTGTCAGTTTTACTTTCACACAAATACCTTCCTTCATTGAAGTATTCTGCCTCTTTTATATGCAAATTTGTATTATTTAATATCTTTGAATTAGGAGGGAGAGGTCCTCCATTAAATGTCCAAGTTACAGGATAAAATGTTTTAGTGTTACTCAAATAACATTTGAGCTGATATGACTTTCCTATCTCATAAGGTTCCTGTGATATGTGATCTGTATGACATTTAAGAACAAGCTGTCGTCAGGTGGTACTAGCTATACCTTGAAAAAGTGTTAGTGAATAATTTGATAGAGGCACTAAAGCTACCACCTTATTAGACCAAAAACAGTGGGTTAAATGAGGTTGTTACTAATAATGAGTTAAGCTATGTGAGTGTAAAGTATTTCATGCTCATACCATATTTTCTTGCTTCAATCTTGCAGAAAAGTGTTTAATTGATAATGCTCGTGGTAGGTTAACAGGGGGGATAACCAGAGACGGGTAGAAGGAAGCTGCCACCAGAGTTCTAGCAGGCTGATTTAGTCCTAGCCTCAGGTTATTAGGCCTTAGAGGGGTTGTTGGACACAGCACTTAGTGTATGTTTCAATACTATATAGCCAGAACTGAGTTACAGAAGTGCAGACAGCCAGATATATAGAAAACTGTCTGAATGTGGTGTGAATGATTCAAAACATAAGGTGGTGTATAGATGGACATGGGAGTGAAGGGAAATAACATAAATGCATTAGTTACAGTGTTCAAGTTCTGTTAAGTGCCAGGATAGCCACTTTCTTATGCATATATATGCTACCATGGTGAAGACACCAAGACAAGTTAATATATTTAGGTCTGTCGTAGTTGGTTGCTGTTTTTTGCAAAAGAGTGGGCAAAGATGAAAGTCTTAGGTATTAGCATAAGTGGCTAGTACCTTTAAGAATACTTTTGACAAAGGAACCTGAGAATCAGCTAGAAAAACACGATGATGAATCTAGTAGCATCTTTATGCTTAGCAACATGATCAAGCCAACTTCAAGAGCCCGTCTGTGTCATTGACATCTGCTAAACCAGCCTCTCACAATGAAAACACTCTCTGTTATATCACATTGAGGCATTTGATGCTTTAACAAGTAAACTGTGTCAAGGTGTTAGCCATGGAAATTGTATGCTTCAGCTTAAGAAAATATTCCTTGGTTGTGTTACAGTCCAAAATTGAGTCAAATATTTTTTTACTTTCTGCTGTTTCATAATCACAAAGGGGTAAAGTTCTGCTTGTAAACACTTCTAGCCTAATTTGTGTAAGATAGTAATGGTTTAAGCAACTTAAAAAAATGATTCAACTGCATTGTCTCTTATACATATGAACTATGAAACAGATATTAAAAACTTTTGTCATCATTCTAAAGCAAGTAACCCCAAAACATAGAAAAAATCTTAGAGTTTTGAACATCAAATCAGTATTCTTACACATTGTGCACCCATTTGTTGAATGTCCATATATGAATTAGAAGTAGATTAATAGTAACTGAAAGAAGGAATTTAAATAAGAAGGAAATATGTACATTTTTTTGTAAGCCAAACAATTGTAGACTTAATAACACAGTTCATATTTTACTAAAACATACCTATCACTTTAAGTTCCACGAAGGCTATGTACTTCATTACTATAGTCTCCAGTATCCAATAATAGTAGTAACATGCATAGATTCCATCATCACTTCTCTCTACAGGATTCAAAGGCATAGATGTGCCTTTCCAATACTCGTTACCATTGATTGGACCATGGTTGAATATCCAGATAGGGAGTCCACTTAATTCCCCAACATTTTTCACAAGTGTGATTTTATCTCCCACAGCTGCCTCAATATAACGAGGATAAAGATTTTCATTTGGATTGATACCTTATTAATATCAATTATAAGGATATTACCAAAATTCACTTTTCACAATAATAGATATTATTAATATGAATTCTGCATAAAGGCTTTTTAAAGAAAATTAACATATCAAGATTATAATATAGATAGCTAATTAGTAATCATTCGCTTCAATATCTAGTCAACTCCAGTAAAGTGAGCATTGTGTTGTGATATTTTATACATCTTAAGTGAAATAACGAGTAATGAAACCTTACTATTTGTAAAAGCACATATTAAGACTGCATTTAAAGTTTTTTATATCACTATAAACTTTTTAAAAACTTTAATTCCATGTTTACTTCAACAAAATCTGTTGTGTGCTTTTCAAAATATTGACATAATCTGACCTATTTGAATATCAAGTGATAGCTATTACTCTGTATTATTGTATCAATATCAACTCACTGCCAACAACAACACCAACAATGCTTTCAAATGCTTCCCAATTCTGATTGGTCCCTTTGCATTTGTATATTCCTTTGTGTGACTTCTCCGCATTGGGAATAAAGATGGTATTATTTATAAACTTAGCCTTTTTGATTTTCTTATTGTTAAAGCTCCATTCTACAGGTGACCTACTTATACATTTTATCACTAATGTGCTTCCTTTCAAAATCCCAATAATTTTGGGAATGATGCCATACTTATTTACACTATGCTTGTGTCTCAGCTGAGTGCTCTCTAAGAAATAAACCTCACCAAAATTATAATTATACATAATGACAACATTTTACATATTATGCTAATGGTCTATTTATTGTGTTTTTGTTGTTATAATAACAGTGTATTTAATTATATTCTTATGAAAGCGTGTATGGCAAGATTAAAACAGTTGTTTAAAAAAAGAAAGGACTTACCAGTCACAAATAGATTTGATTCGGATTTGTCTTTTCTCTTATTATAGTAACATTGATAAACACCAACATTAATTTTCTGAGCATTTGTGATAGTTAGAACTTGTTTAAATTTGCCACTGACTTGTGCATTCTTGGGTAATTTTCTATTCTTGAATTTCCATTGTACTACCAGTTTACTGTAGCAAAAAAATATTGCGGTGTCACCACTGTGAACTGATTGTTTCCTCGGATACAAACGAGTATTGGGTAAATCTGATAATAAGAAAACATGAAAGCATTATACTTATGCAAATATTATGTGTTATCTATGCAATGTGAATACTAATGCACCAAAATACAAGTGCTAAATAGTGAGATTGGGAAATTTGGCACATGCAAGAAGCAATTGGTACTATTTATAGACTGCATGAATAATATATCGATATAGACAGAAATCGAAACTCTTAGTAATATTGTGAGAACAATCATACAAACAGATATAATATATATGTATATATATAGACATAAGTATACATATATTATACAGCAATAAGATATATAGAAAAAAATATCGCAGAGATATGGATAAAATGAGCATAAAAATAACTGGATGACTAGCTCCAATAACATGCAGGGAGTAAAATTTTATCTCAAGGTCTATTCATTAGTTTTGGCTTGTTTATTTTTTTCTATAGTATGTCTTGTTGTTTTTAAACAATAATCTCATGATTTTATAGAATGTTTGCAGCTGCCTTTGAAAATTAAATGTTTTGTAAAGTGACAAAAACACAAAAAATACAGTTAGCTTTCAATGATTCCTTTAGCAAATTCTACAAAGTGCATTATTTTTAATACTAACAATAATAATAATAATAATAATAATAGTAGTAGTAGTAGTAATAATAATAATAATAGCAACAATAACATTATTGTACATCATGAACATTGGTGAAAAAGGGCAAGCTAAGATGTCCATTTTTCTATGATTTATGACGAGTTAGCTAATTATATTTGAGGCCACAACTATATTAAAAAGGTCATACAAATGAATGTATCCATTGATGAGCCATTTCAGTTGAGAGTGAGTAAAGCTGCATGTTAGACTAATACTATAGTTGAAGATTAATGAAACTAACAGTACAAGTACTCATATACTGCTAATACGTTACTTTTAGTTTTTCTAAATTATTAAGCTCTTTTAAGACGAAGGGAATATTATCAATTATAGATGCATATTATGTTTCTAGCAAGCAATATATTAGCGTATTTCTGGTGTCAAATTTAATGAAGACGATCTCTGCTCTGCATAACCTTCTTCAGTTGATACTACAAAAAGTACACAAAGATGCTGAACTATGGAAACAGTATATTTGTTTGATGCTGAAACTTTGTTAAAGGTGCTAAGACTTAATATACATGGTGCTAAATACAGAAAACTAAAGGGCAATTGTGATGGTATAAAAAATTGAAAAATGAAGTGAAAAACAATTAAGGTAGAAGTGGTAAAAGAACAAAAATATATGAAATACATACATACTACAATAGAAAAAACAAATCATTTTACGACTTCTACCTTAATTAACAGAAATTTAAAAACTCAATCTAAAACAGTATCTGACACTGGATTAGGTTATAGCCTCCATCTAAGTTGATGGTGTTTTCAATTTTCCCTTCGTTATTTGCAGTGTTGTTGGTTTTGGTTTAGAGATTCAAGATTTTCTCAGTTTTAGTTATTTATACTAAAAATATCTTGAATGCTTAGTTTTAGATTTTCTTCCAAATTCTCCCTGAAGATTTGGTTAGATTTTAGTATTTCTTCAATATCATGTAAAAGATTTAATTAGTTATACTATCAATTAACTTAGTTTTGGTTAATTTACGTAGTCTCTCAAATTCTTCAAAGAAAGTAGTACTGGTAGTTCTCCCAAATAATTTAAAAAAAAGCATATTTCTATGAGATCTTGATTAAGTATGATATATTTTATATAGTCTAGAGAATAATTACTTGATGGCAATTTATACCTTTATTTGAATTGTTTACAATAAAAATTGCTTAGTTTTAGTTTTTATCATTCACTCCACTGGTATTTCTAGCTATCGAATTTACTTTCTTCTAAAATATTATTAGTTTTAGTTTTTTCATGTTCTCTACGGATTAGTTTTAGTTTTTCTTACCAAAAGGAAATACCCCAAAACTAAGGGGTTTTGGTTTTAGTTTTAGTTAACTAAAGCAAAACTATTTATTTGTTCATATGCTAATACTCTTGTATTATTCCAGTTGGGTAAATGTCCTGTCTCTTTCCAATAAAAATTCCGTGTTAAATATACTAAGAGTGACGCGGACGTTGTTATCCGAGAGGCCTGCCTTACAACCTACCACGTTAGAGGTTTCCATGCCTGAGCATTTCCTTCTTCATTAGTCTAAACACCTTCACCACTTTTCTCCTAGGTTTCAGCATCAAACACATGATATTGTTTCTGTGTTTGAGCTATTATTTGTGTATTTTTTCTATTATCAATTGAAGGAAGTTCCACAGAGCAGAAAATCTTAATCAAATTTAACGACAGAAATCTTTGATTATACTATGGAACAAGTTGTTACTAATTGTAAATTCTATTATTGTATTGTAGAAGACTCAGTTGCTCCATTGTCTTTAGTATAGTTATAGTTACCTTTTACTGTTACTAAATATGCAGCAGAGAATGGAACAAATTCCTTAGACCAAGCATATTGAGCATTTGTTTTTCCTGCACATTCATATTTTCCCTCATTGAACTCCTCAGGATTTGTTATGTCTAATGTATTATTTACTAATCTCGCATTTGCAGGAAGTGACCCTCCATTGAATATCCAAGTTATGGAATAGTAATAGTTTATGTTTTCAATATTACAATCCAATTGAAGTAGATGAGATCCATTTGGAAATGTAGTGACACGCATGAATGCTGTGAAATAATATTTAGAACAACACTTACTGTGTGAGCATTAATTACCATAGCACCATAAGGTTGTCAAGTGTTAGCTTATTAAATCCAACCACTGATGCAATTCAGCATAAATGCTAGCTAACCCTGGTAATATGATTTTTATCCTTATGGTAGATAAAGTAAAGAAGAGAGAACACAGAGCTACACCTCAGCAGAAAGTTATGAGGAACACTACAAGAGCTTCCTATTAGTTTCTCTTCTCTGGTTTATTGGAAGCTCAAATTTAGTGTCTGGCACTACACCGAAGTTGAAATTTCAGATGGGTAGGAGCAAAATAAAAAGGAGGGTGGGGTGGGGGTGGGGCTGAATTTATTATTGGCATTTATAGTATAACACATGCTAGAATGTTGACAGCTGCATTTATTGCTTGTAACCGTGTTCCATAAAACATGTTAAGAATTTTTTCTCTTTTGGAGAAAATCTATTTGCATGTAGCTATGTAACTATTATAAAGAAGTGAGAATTGGAGGGGAAGAGGCCACCACTATAAATAATATGGGTTAGCTGCTGCTTTTGTCCAAATTTTGTGAAGAATTCCAAAAAAATTTAAATTTTTACCCGATTAAAGTAGTCATTTAAAGACTCCTATAATAATCCTCTAAACAGAAGAAGTTGATGTGGTCAAAACTCATCATAAAACGACAATAGAAAAAAAGTGATTCTAATAGTTGGCTATGGATTGTTAGTCGATAAAGTAAACAACAATTCATGTGTATAGGTTTGTCACAAGAATAGTATTCTTCGTTTCATTTCAATTCATTACAAAATGGTCGACAACCCCATTGCTCAGTTTAGTTATAGTTTTTGAGGACCTACATGTACATAGTTAGGCATTCATGTGGAAAAAAAAGAGGTTGTCCACATACCAAACCTAATATTGAAATTTCTATAGCTTCAAGGGGACCCCTAGCCCCTGTGGCCTCCTCCCCGTTCTACATCAGTGAATGCTGTTGGATGTGCAATACGTTTGATTGGCAATTGCATTTATATAGCATTATATTAAAAGCAATTGTTTTAGTGCACATATCTTACCATAAATTTTTACTTCTACAAAAGCTAGATAATGAATATCATGTCCATCTTTATCATTTCTAGTATAGTAGCATGTATATGTTCCACTATGATCCATTTGCACAGGAGACAATGTCAGTGACGCACCTTTCACCATGCGTTCATTATTGATGGGACCATGGTTGAACATCCAAATAAGAGAAGGTTCAATAAAAAAAAAATAATGTAAATCAGGCTTTACTACTATCTCTCCTTCTTCACCCAAAACAAAATCATAGTATTTTGGAATATCTTCATCAGGATTGATTTCTATTTGAGAATAAAATACAATGCTAATCTATTTGGTTTTATAAATCCTTATCACAGTCAGCATATTATATGGAAGAGGTCACAAGGAGATTAACATATCTTACACCTTTGTAATTCAAGCAGACATTGTAAATCATAATTATTCCCACATAACAATATATTATGATCTAACTATGAAATTTGTTGATATTAACTCACCACCTTTGTAGACTGAAAACTAAAATTGAGTGTTGTTTAAGTAGTAATCCAAATTCAAAATGATTGAGGTGCTCATTCAATTCACCTTTCATTAGGATCACACAAATAAGTTAGGTAATACTTAATGACTGCATAAATTGAATTAATATAGATAAATTGGATTCATACTTACTATTTTTACTAACTAAACAAAACAGTTTCTTAAATAATTTAGCACTAATGGTGTCTGTGAATGTGTGGATGGCTTTATTTTACTTCACTATGATTCTTCACTTCTAACATACTCTAAGCCTAGAAATAGTTGAGACAATTCCCATCCCCATACTTTTTCTCATCTCAAATATAAATCCATAATTGTAGCAGTAAAAGAACAACAAATGTAAAAAGAACAGGAAGCAACAATTTAAATATGTACCTATATATCATTATAGATGATCTATACTTCATATAATTTTATTATTGCTACTCTATCATATAAATAAATGTAAACTCTTTTAGTAGTACGCATGTTTTAATGATCTTTCATATGCTGCTCTGATGTACCAGAAATAAAACAAACTTACTTCCTACATAAACTGTAGCTATGCTTATAAAGGCTTGTCTGTGTGAGTCAGTTCCATAACATTTGTAATCTCCATTACGTGAAGGTGTGGCGGAAGGGATGTATAGGGTATTTGGGAAGTATGTGGCACCTTCTATACCTCGCTCATTAAAAGTCCATTTAACAGGAGATTCACTGACGCATTGCAACACAATAGTTTTTCCTTCTAAGAATGCAGCACTTTTTTTCACTATTCCATACTCTAGTCCATGTAGGGAGGCTAAAAAACAGTTTTGTTGGTCATATGTTTATTCCATAATAAACTTTCATATTTAACTACTTCCAGTCCCTCCCAAATTAAATAATGACATGTATATTGATATTATAATTACGAATAACTACCGAACAGTACAAATGCTTGCAATAAATAGGTTAGGAACATCTGCAAATTAAAGTAGGGAACGGTTAAGAACGCTATAATAACATTAATGTTGAGAACGCTATAATAACATTAATGTCAACTTTTACAGCGCATATACGGTAAAGCGCAAACACATTGCTGCCTGTAAAAGGAAAAATTTCGGTAATTGGCGAGGGAGCATAGCGAGCGAGATATTTACAGGGGTAACACAATTGACAATCAGGGATGTTTGTTTGCTGGGAGCGAGCGGAGTGAGCGAAACAGTATTAGGGGTGGATAATGCAAAATCGGGTACATGTTATTAGCGAAGCGAGCGGAGCTGACTCTTTAATTGGCGAGCGAGCGTAGCGAGCGAGACACTTACAGGGGTAACACAATCGAAAATCGGGGATGTTTATTGGCGAGCGAGCGTAGCGAGCGAGACAGTATTAGGGGTGGATAATGCAAAATCGGGTATATGTTATTGTATATGTATGTATGTGGGATGGTACGTATGCCCTTTAAACGCGCGAGCGGGGAACTCTTTTCTCCTAAAAACACGGCTTTTTAGGCTTGACCCCAGTTTATTCTGAAACTACAGCATTAAGCAAGCCTTACTTTATACTTAAGCTCCAAAGTGTGAGAAAATTCCTGCGAAAATACTTGCTTTTCAAGAAACAAAAAGTTGATTCGACCGGTTACTATGGCATTGAAGACCCTTTTCCAGACTCAATTTCAAAACTTCGCCGGGATACGGAGTGCCGGTTGTTGGTTGTCAAGAGCCGTTGGTAGTCAGAATGCCGTAGTATTAATGCTAAGGAAGCTACTACTTCTCGAGGGAAGCTGAGGTAAGTACGTAATTCCATATTTGTTAGCTAAATATGCAAAATTAACTCTGGCCTTTCTTTTTTTGTAGCTAAGAGCTTGTCAACAGTGTCTGGTAAATTCAAATAGTCAGATTGGCTCAAATTTAGTACTACAAAAGTTACCACTGCTCAAGAAAATGAGGTAAGAAAGTAATTTTGTATTTGTGTGCTAAAATTGATTGTCTTTTGTTTTTGTAGGTGAGAGCTTGTCAAGAATTCAAGGTAATTCAGATGGTCAAAGTAACTTCAATTTGATACTACAGAAGTTATCAATACTCAGGAAATTGAGGTAAGTAGTAATTCCATATTTGTTGGCTAAAATTACAAATAATAACACTGGTTTATTTTTTATCGTAGCTGAGAGCTTGTTCAAGAGTTACTGGTGATTGAGATTATCAGAATGGTTGATGTTTGATACCACAAAAGTTACCATTAATCGGTAAGTGATTTTGTATTTGTTTGCTGAAATCAAATGTCATAACTGCTATTATAGTGTTTGCATAAGTAAGCTAAAAATAGTAACATTTATGTTACCTAACTATCAGGCTCGCTCGCCATTTGTGCTCAAGCACACCACTAGTTTATTTATTTATTTGTATATATGTTGGACGTACGTATGTCATTTATTACTTTGACCCCTCGCGTTTTTGTGTTAGTTCGGTTGTCAACCCCGTCCCAAATTGCACTAACAGAATCCTCTGGTTTATCGATCAGTACCCGTATCACCTTAGAAATTGAATTGTTTACCGTTTTGAATTCTTTTGCGGGTGCAGTTAAAACTTGAAAACTTAAGGGACTATTCGAGTTAGTGGCGGTGGTAAGTCAATGCGTTCTTTGTCATGGTTATAAGCCGTGCGCAACAGTATTTACTTGAAAATACATTGTCCACTAGACTACTGCGAAGGTAAGTCTGTGTAGGTGCATGTCCAGTTGTGTCAAAGCATTGTGTGTTACAACCACTACTTAGCTAAAGAATACCACAAAGAAAACTTTTAAATAACGTGTATTGTTTTGTTTTCTTTTGTTTTTCCTTCCAAGCAGTTAGAGTTGTTACTATGGCACTGAAATCCCTTTACCCTGTATGCTAAATTAAAAAACTGGACCTTATTTTCAGTAACTTCAGTGTTAGAAGTCAAAATCATTCATATAACAATAGTATAGTCTTTAGGCTCGCTCGCCATTTGTGCTCAAGCACATCACTAGTGAGTTGCGATTTTATTATTGGCGAGCGAGCGTAGCTCGCGAGACACTTACAGGGGTAACACAATTGAAAATCGGGGATGTTTGAGCATTTACATGTATGGACGTACGTATGTCAATTTGTACTTTGACCCTCGTATTTTTGTGTTCGCTCAGCGTTCGACCCCGTCCCAAACTTCACTAAACATAATCCTCCGGTTTAGCGACCATTACCCCCATTTTAGGGGGGATACGGAGTGCTGCTTGTTGGTTGTTGTCAAGAGTCATTGGTAGTCAGAATGCCTAGTATTAATGCTAAAGAAGCTACTATACTACTCGAGGGAAGCTGAGGTAAGTACGTAATTCCATATTTATTAGATAAATATGCAAAATTAACTCTGGCCTTTCTTTTTTGTAGCTGAGAGCTTGTTGTCAACAGTGACTGGTAAATTCAAATAGTCAGATTGGCTCAAATTTGGTATTACAAAAGTTACCACTGCTCAAGAAAATGAGGTAAGAAAGTCATTTTGTAATTGTGTGCTAAAATTGATTGTCTTTTGTATTTGTAGCTGAGAGCTTGTTGTCAAGAATTCACGGTAATTTAGATAGTCAAAGTAACTTCAATTTGATACTACAGAAGTTATCAATACTCAGGAAATTGAGGTAAGTAGTAATTTCATATTATGTTGGCCAAAATTACATATAATAACATTGGTTTATTTTTTTTGTAATAGCTGAGAGCTTGTTCAAGAGTTACTGGTAATTGAGATTGTCAGAATGGCAGATGTTTGATACTACAAAGTTAACAAATCAGGTAGGAGAGTGATTTTATATTTGTTTGCTGAAATAAAAGGTCATAACTGCTATTAAAGTGTTTTCATGAACTAAGCTAAAACATAGTAACAATACTTATTTTTGTTACCTAACTATCAGGCTCGCTCGCCATTTGTGCTCAAGCACACCACAAGTTTATATATATGTTTGGAGGTATGTAAGGCATTTTTGTACTTTTGACCCTCTCATTTTTGTGTTAGTTCGGTGGTCGACCCCGTCCCAAACTTCACTAAACAGAATCCTCTGTTTATCGATCAGTACCCGTATCTCCCTAGAAATTGAATTGTTTACCGTTTTGAATTCTTTTACGGGTGCAGTTAAAACGTGAAAACTTACGGGACTTCCAATTCTATTTGAGTTAGTGGCGGTGGTAAGTCAATGCTCTCTTTGGCATGGTTATAAGCCATACGCAACTTACTTGAAAATGCACTGTCCACTAGACTAACTGTGTAGGTGCATGTCCAGTTGTGTTTAACCGATTACCGGCCGAATTATTACTTAACTGCGGTGCCGCGAGCCGCCGTATTTTTTTCCGCCGGAAGTAGCCCTTACTGGAGAAGCAACTTTCTGACTTTGTAGCGGAGAAACAATCGGTCCTGGACATAAAGTTTCTATTGATCAGCCGCTGGTAAAAGCTTGCTCTTGCTATTGCTCAATGGATTGAAAGTCCTGCGCGCTCCAGTTTTCGACAGTGGATGGGAGGACGCCTAAGGCTACGAATTTTTTTTGTATTTCGTAGCGTCCTTGGGGTGCCACTTCGCGTTGCTTAGTTTCACTACGCTAGTTATGAGCTTACAATAGAAGACAAGTTCAGAGATTTGAGTAATGGTTATGAATGACGCAAGAATGGACACTAACAGCAACTTATAAAGGTGAATTGTTAGGAAACAAAACACACGCCATTTTCAGATTTATATTAGTAAGAATGAAAACATCCAAATCTAGCCAATGATAACGACTTTAATTCATTAATAAGTCACTCTGTGACATTCTTGTTTTCTTTTTATAAATTCCAGATATATTATAAACTTTACAATACTACTAATATTCCAAAGTTATGGATCAGCTTGGAAATTGGAGATACTCTTGTGTTTCCTGCATCTTTGGAGTCCTGAATCCACAGTAGAATCAATAAACTTCTCCAAAAGACTTAAGCTATCATTGCAGCATAACTCAAAGTATCAAAATAATCATGAATTATAGTTCTTGTTATAAAATTTTATATGAGAATATTTGATAAACTTGAAGTGTTTTGTAGCAAGGTTTATCTGATAAATTTTATATTGTAACCACACTTGTAGATGTGCTGTACAGATAGCTATACTACATTACAAACCTGAGATGCAATGATAGATAACTGGTAGATTCAGGTATGCAGCTGTAGGCAGATAGTTATTACCCCCTTTCTTGTACGCAGAATTGCGTATTTGGCCTTTCGGGGACAAAATACGGAGGTACGCAAAATTGCGTATTTGGCCATTAATCTGTTAAAGCATTGTGCTTTACAGCCACTATTTAGCTAAAGAATATCACAAAGAAAACGTTTAAATAGTGTGTATTGTTTAGTTGTTGTTTTCCTTCAATTCAAACAGTTGCAGCGAGTTGTTACTATGGTGGTACTGCAATTCCTTTACAGTGTATGCGTAATTTAAAAACTCGACCTTATTTTCAGTAGTTTCAGTGTTAGAAGTCAAAATCATTCATATCAAAATAGTATAGTCTTTAGGCTTTAGGCTCGCTCACCATTGTTGCTCAAGCACATCACTAGTTATTTAGCTAATGTTCCTTCATTAAAAAAAAACTTAATAGAGCGTTAGCTATTTCCAATAAAATACTGCTGTAAAAAGTAGCCAGTCTCAGCAGGCCAGACCCTTTACTATCCGCTGCGCTGGGAAAGAACTTCCACAGTACGCTTTTCGTTTTCTTGGAATGTGGTTAAATTTGGCTCCATTATTACTATTTCTCAATTTTGGTTAGTTGGTTGACTTGAATATGCTGTGACCGATTATAGTGCACATGACCGTACCTTCAAACTGCTTCTGTTTTGTGAAAATTGCTTTGCTGACTGTAATGGAAGAGCTGCAGAGAAGATTGCTACAAGGTAGGTTCTGCTACACCAGTGTCACAGTTAATTTTTCCCCATAGTATTGTCAACTTGACAATTTCTACTAGTGAATATTGTCACCCCCATACATTATTCTCTAGTGAATTTAGTCCCCCATTTAACAAATAATGTCCTCCCTCCCTTATTTCGCAGCCAGTGCTGAGTAGCTAATTTAAGAATATATTGCACTTCAAAGTGGAGCTCAGTACAGAATTGCATGCACAACTGTACAAAATTTTCAGCGCTGGTTATATAAATACTTTATAAATTTAGCCAAGTGCTATATGTAACAGCTGGTACCATGACCTTTAAGTGTAGCAACAAAAGCAACAACAACTCTGATCTCATAGTTAATTTACAGACCCTCTTTGGATGTGTGTAATTAATATGGTCTTATTTGTGTTATACATCACCCCTCTCTCCCCCCCCCCCACGCAGCGCAAACACATTGCTGCCTGTAAAAGGAAAAATTTCAGTTGTAATTATCTAGCTATCTGGTACCATGACCCTAATAACTTTTAAGTGTAGCAACAAAAGCAACAATGTGGGAAAAGGGAGGTATTGCCACACACAGTCTCAGAGGAGCTCCTCACAAGTTACTCATGTACTGGCCGGCAAGGTTGCTGCCGCCACCAGAGTTCCACCCCGACCCAGTAGCCTGACAGATAGAGTTTTAAATCTATTATCAAAAAGGAAGGCACGAGGTAGAACTGAAGCAAAATGGCTGATACAACTATTTATATGACCATGAAGACCACACCTATGACGTGTACTGACATACGATGACACACACGAGCTAGACTTCCTGCACTGCAGTGTTTAGTTCACACTACAGCACAGGCACACACATATGCACAATAAAACAAATGAATGACTAAAGTATAGTTAAATTTAAATGGTTCGATGCGGGCGTGGTCTGGCCACGCCCGGTCTTGACTTTAGGCCTGACCCACATCTCCCCCGCCTAATCTGTGACGTCCGGGAGCAGTTGATAAACACTGGGAGGGCCAAGACTGCCTTGAATATTCGTCTGCATTCGAATGATCCCTGCCAGCACGATGCACAATCTCGATAGGTCTATCTTGAAGAGTGAGAGCAAAACGAAGAAGGCAGTCCACGACCCGATTGAAGAGCCAGGCAGGCTTTGTGATCTGTCACAATTCTCAGGGGTTTTCCATACACAAGCCTCTCGAAGTGGCAAATTGAAGCAACAATGGCGACGCTCTCAAGCTCCGTGACCGAATAATTGCATTCTGACGTCCGAAGTCGTCTGCTGAAGAATGCCACAGGGTGTTCAACACCATCTCTGATTACATGGAGACAGGCTCCGATGCCATCACTGGAAGCATCAGTATAAATAACCATCTCATCTTCCCGTCTAGGGACACACAGAACAATATGGTCAGCCAACAAAAGTTTCAACTTACTGAATGCGTCATCCATTCCTGAAGTCCACTCCACCTGCAGAGGCGCACGGAGAGAGACAGAGGGTGTTAGGGATGACGAAAACTGACCAAAACCAGGGATAAACCGTCTGTAATAAGACATTGCTCCTAAAAATGAGCGCATGTCTCTTTTAGCGATGGGTTTCCTAAAGTTGACTAAGGAATCAACTCTACACTGGGGAATAGACAAACCTCCCCCACCAATCCTTTGGCCTAGATAGGTAAGGTGTCGTCTGCCAAAACAACATTTACGCCTCTTAATTGTGAAGCCAGAATCACTCAAACACTGAATCACACGTTTAAGATCGCTTAGATGACTTTCCCATGTTTCACTATAAACAACAACATCGTCCACATAATTGCAACACACATCATTGACTGGGGTTAGTACTGCCTCTACCGCTGCCTGGAAGATAGCAGGGGCATTTTTAAGCCCGAAGGGCATTCACACAAATTTGAATTTCCCCAGAGGACATACAAATGTAGTTAGGCCACTCGACTTAGGGTCCATGGCAATCTGGTGAAAACCAGCGGTCAGGTCCAAAGTTGACAAACACTTGTTCTGGCCAACTTTCCGTAAAATTTCGTCAAGAGAAGGGACCCAGTAACGGACTAAAGGAGTAACCGAATTAAGCTGGCGAAAATCTACACATATACGCACCGAATTGTCTTTCTTTCTTACGGGCACTAGTGGGGATGACCAAAGAGCAGTAGATTTGACAATTATTCCCTCATCTAACAACTTGGACAATTCAGTTGTAACGGCTTGCTCGATACCTACTGGAATATTTCTACCTTGCTGGGAAACTGGAATTGCATGTTCGGATAGAACAATTACACATTTGGCAGATTCACACAGTCCTGGTTTCTCACTAAATGAGTCAGACACAATATTTAATACTTTATTGAGCTGTTTACTATTAAAATTATCACACTTGTCTTGGATAAGCAATGGAGAAGTTTCTAACAGTGAATTGTCAATATCCACATCTTCAGCCACTGGAGTAGCTGCACATACATTCAAAGATCTGTCGACATACGTTTGCAGGTTATTTATGTGGGCAAGACGAGTGGGATGGCCATCTCCCTTGCTGACTTTGAAAGTGACTCGGGAGACTTTATCATTGATATTGTATGGGCCTTCTCAAGAGGCTTGGAGAGAGTTATGTAGACCAGGTATTCTCATGAGAACTTTTTCTCCAACGTTAAGGGATCGATCACTTTTACCTCTATTATAGATTATTGCTCTCTTATCACTAGCAGAGGCTTCCTGTGAGGAGGCCATGTCATGAATAATACCCAACTGGTCATTTAGCTTTAAAAGCCATTCTTCCACATCCAAACTTTCTAGGTATTTCTCAGACCAACCATGATACAAAAGATCTAATGGACCAACAACTTCCCTGCCGTAAACTAGCATGTGTGGTGAGAACCCAAGGTCTCTATTGGGGACTTGGCGAATAGCAAACAACGCCATAGGGAGAAAGTCAACCCCAAGCATGGGCTTAAGGGGGTTCCATGTAGCCTTTCAACCACACCATTGGTCTGGGGCCTATACGGGGAAGATTGTATGGTATCCACACCCAACACGGTACAAAGATTACTCATCAACTTAGATAGGAATATGGTACCTCGGTCTGATAAGACTTTCAGGGGAATACTGGTTCTAGAAATTATCTTGAGGAAGCACTGCGCAGCTTCTTGGGCGGATGCTGTGCGCATGTCAGGCCACCGACTAGACAAACATATGTATGTGAACATAAACTTTGAATCACGCACGTTTGCCTTTGGGTAATGGGCCTACCAGGTCGACGGCTACCGACTCGAACGGCTGTGTCAACACTGGCCTTTGAACCATGAGTGCTTTTCTGTTTCCTGACCGATTCACTCTTAAGCATACATCACAACTTTTAACAAATTTCACAATATCACCATGTATTTCTGGCCAGACAAAACGGGTTCCCAACAAACGTCTCATCCCCCTGTACACCTACATGGGCAGTGTTGTCATGGGCCCGGACAAGGGCCTCGTTACGTTTAGACATAGGCAAGACAATGCGATTGCACACATTATTAACCTCATCGACTACACTGTGAATTAATACACCTTTGTCATTATAGGAATATCCATTTAACTTCCTGTTAGCTAGGTCTCTAATAGCATTAAGGGTAGCGTCATCATTAACATCCTGCATTAGGGATTCAGTACTAGAAAGTTCATTACAACCAGGAATAACTAGATCCAAATTATCACCACCAACGGGGTTGTTCGCCACGCCAGGGGTTGCTGACTGGGGACTATTGATATCACATTGAGAAATCCCACCTGACGACTCAACAGGCTGACTATCGGCAACAACAGAATTATTATTAGGAGAGACTTGGCAATTCAACCCAACTTCCATATTTTCTTCAGAATCAACAACAAGCCCAGATCCCGAAGAATCAAACTCAACAACAGAAGCATTGCTACCAGCACCCTCAGCATACTGCTCATAACCAACATTTATATTTGCCAATCTCTCGAACTCCCTTTGAAAGGGTTGGGGTTAGACTCAACTATGTCACTTGCAAACTTATTCTTCCTCCTATTTCTCTTGGAATTTGAAGTTGATCTAGTGACAACAGCAACAGTTGCCCTCCTCTGGGTGTCATCAGAGCCCTGAGAGGTCTTACTAGCCTCCTGCGGGTTAATGACAGAGCCAGCCTCCTCCTCAGAGGAAGTTTGAATACCTGAGGTATCATCAGGGTGCCCCTCCCCCTCTTCCCTAGGGAGGGCATTGGAGGCGGCATTCAAAAGGAGCTGGGATGCCATGTCTCCATCCATAGGGACAGAGAATAGGACCCTGTTACAGAGGTCGTCTTCATGGGCCACTGCAACAACTGACATAAAAGACTTGCCACCATATTCAAAATCAACTTCAGCAGTCTGAAGCCATTGGGGTTCACCATTCCACCCACGGACTTGTACACATTTGTCCAGCAATTGGTTCTCATATACCAAGGAAACAGGTGCTATGGTGATCTCTGCACCCGTATCTGGAACTATCTGGCACGGAAGGCCATTGATCATGCCGTCAACGTGTGAGGCACCGTCTTGCACACAATCCAGCTGGCATTATAAGTCCTTGAACCACTTTTAAATACAATGGACTTAGAATCAAATTTGTTATCATTAGGTCTATTATCCTGAGCAGACTTAGACTTGTTAGGGCAATCAGGGGACTTGTGTCCCGGGGTATTACAGGTGTAGCACACAATACCAGAAGGTTTGGACTGATTGACAAGTACTACTCAGTTCACTACCAGAATTATTTTTAAACCGACATTCAAATGACCTATGCCCATACTTGTGGCATATACAACATTGAACGGACCTGTGAAAACTATTATTGCTGAACAAGTGTGGTGGCTTGTTATGGATTTGTTTTTCGAAGGACCAGCTTCTAGTAAGCAACCAATTAATGTACAGCACTAGAACTGTCTTGGATGTATAAGCTTTTATTGATGAGTTTCATAACATGTGACTAACTACAATTTTCTAATTAACACACATCAGTGTGCATGTATTAGAACCAAAAAATATGAGTGTCAGTGACACAGAAATAATAATAATAATAATTTGTGATGTTAGAAATAATAATTTAACTGCATGAATAATGAATTAGCTAATATGTTTGCGTTTGTTTGTGTGAAACCCAAACATGCTGGGGGGCCAGTTTGTAATGACTTCTAATGCTCTTCTTCTGTTTCTTTGTCATCCTCCATCAGGAGTGGCACCATCATGTGAATGCTCCTTTTGTACTCTTTGCCTCTCACTTTCACATTGACAGTTCTCACTAAATTGTCCTATCTCTTGAATTTCAGCTAGCTCATTGCTTGCTCCCAGGAAGTTGGCACCGTTATCGCTGTAGATGTCCTTGGGAGTGCCTCTTCTGTTTGTGAACCTCTTTAATGCAGCAATAAATTCTTCTGTGTCCAAGCTTCTGCATATTTCAATGTGTATGGCTCTTGTGGCCATACACACAAAGAGACACCAGTAAGCTTTCATGAACACAGGCTTCCTTGTTGCTCCCTCCCTCAGCACAACTGGGCCAGCATAATCTATACCAGTCTTGAAGAAGGGTGGTGTGAGCACTGCCCTTGCAGCTGAAAGTAAACCAAGTTGCTGCTGCAGAGGGATGGCATTAATTCTCTGGCATGGAGCACACTGCTTGCTGATTAGTTTTAGCTGCTTCTTGATTCCAAGCACAAAGTATTTATTCCCAATTATGCTGATCAGTGCAGATGTTCCAGCATGATTGTGCAGCTTGTGCTGTGTTGCCAAGAAGAGTTTGGTTAGTTTGCATTTTGCAGACAATGGGATGAGAGCTCTTTCACCAACTCTTCCTCTTACGCATATGTAGTCGTGGTTGGAGGTGTGATCTTTCAGCTCCAATCCCATTCCCCCCAAAGAGTGTCCTTTTGGTAATTGTTTCTTCTTCCTCACTGCATCAAATACTTCTGGGAAGCTGAGTTGCTGCTGCACATAGATGAGAAATTGTTGTGCTGCTGCAGTTTCATTCCATTGCAACACTCTTTCTTTACAAATTTCCATTTTCTTGCATCCCTTAATGAATCTCATAATCCATGCCCAGACTCTTGTTAGCTTGATGAAGCATGAACTCCATGAGAAGAGAGAAAAATCAATGTTATTTGTTGTTACCACAGTTACCAAGACGGTTGCTTTCAAGCCAGGCAAATCTGTGTCTTTGTCTCTAAATTTCTCCTGAGGCAGTTTAGGCCATTCTTCTTGGGGCAACTTCAGCCAAAATGGACCATTCCACCACAGTGATGATGTTGCCAAAGATTGTGCTTCAAGACTCCTGCTGCACAAGTCAGCAGGGTTCAGTTCAGTGGAGACATAACCCCATTGTTGCAGTGGCAGCAGCTCATTAATCATGGCAACTCGGTTGCAAACAAATGTTTTCAGCTTGATGAGTGGTTTCTTTAGCCATGCCAATACAGTAGTGGAGTCAGTCCAGGTAAAAATTTCAGTGGCATTAATACACAATGCATTGGCTACATGGGAGATGAGTTGAGAGAATAGCTTGACAGCTTCCAGTTCCATCTCTGGCATTGTTCTTTGTCTGATTGGTTTCACCCTTGCTTTGGTGCATAGAAAGTGAGTGGACACAGTATTGTTGACGTCAGTGCAAACAAGATAAATCACAGCTCCAAAGGCACTTTCGCTTTAATCTGAAAATCCATGCAGTGTCTTCAACTTGATTTTGCAGGAGGGGCCAGTGAATCTTGGTATTTGCAGATCTCTGATGACATCCATTTCACCAATCCATTTTGTCCAGGCAAGTAACATGTTCTCAGGAACTTGATCATCCCATCCAAATTTTGTCAGCCAAAGGGATTGTAGGAGAATCTTTCCACAGATCAGATAGGGTGAGATTAGCCCCAAGACATCAAAAACACTGGCTACAACTCTGGCTACCACCCTCTTAGTGACTGTGCCCTCAATTGGAGTGGAGGGTGTGGTCACCAGCAGAGCATCACTGTTGGTATCCCAGCGTATTCCAAGTGTTTTAATGGCATCACTCTTCACTAGTTCTGCCTTGTCTGCTTGCTCCACAAGTGCTGGCAAAATTCTGGAAAGAAATTGTTTGTTGTTGCTCCTCCATTTTCTGAGGACCATCCCACAGAGGCTGAGTAATTTGCAGAGTGACTGCTGCATTGTTTTTGCTTCTTGAATTGTTTCACCACCAGAAAGGAAGTCATCAACATAGAAGTGTTTCTCTATTGCTGCAGCTGCTGCTGGGAATTCTTTCTTGTGATTCTTTCCATGGTGCCTGACGATTGATGTGGCCAGGAAAGGTGATGGTCTCACACCAAATGTCAATCTTGCCATCCTGCACTGCAGAAGCTTGCCATCTGGAGCCCTCACAAAGAGATGGTGGTAGTCTTTGTCATCTTTATGGAGCTTAATTTCTCTGTACATTTTGGATATGTCTGCAGAGTACGCAATTCTGTGGCTTCTGAACTGCAGAATGATGTCCAAAATCAGGGGATACAGATTGGGCCCAGTGAGAAGTGTGTCATTTAGTGAAAATCCTGTTGATGTCCTAGCTGAAGCATCAAATACAGGTCTAACTTTTGTGGTTGTGGATTCTTCTTTCACCACACCTTTCACTGGCAGAAAGTATTTAGCTTCGCTATGATGCACCACTTCTACATGTTTCAGCTGCACATGTCCAAACATCTCTGCTTCAAATTCTTTCAGTTTGCCACATTTCTTCATCTTTCTCTCATTAGCATGAAATCTTGATTTTGCCATTTTTTCTGAAGCTCCCAGTGGTGGTGGATTTTCCACCCTAAGAAGTTTACAGGAATATCTTCCATCTTCAGTTTGTTGTACAGATTGTTCAAATTGGATGACAGCAGATTTCTCCTCATCAGTAAGAGTAGTGGCAGTTGGCACTTTTTCCAGCTGATACATCTGATGAAGTAGTTTGCTGTCACTATCTTCAAGAACATCTACTGTCAGTGTTGTGGCTTTGCTGTCTGATGCTGCAGGTCCAGACACTGTCCACCCAAATACAGTGTTGACAGCAGTGATCCTGGAATCCAGTGAAATTTCTTGTCACCCTCACTCCAAAGCAGTGGCAAATCACTAGTGCCAATAATGAGATCAAGCTTTCCTCCAAATTTCTCATCTGCCAATTTTAATCCTTGTAGTATTTCATTGTTAGCAACTTCTTTCGGATTCTGGGGAGGAGTGGCTTTTGGCAGTACAGGAGCAATAGCAACATCCAGTGGGATTGCAACATCTGATGGAATGACAGTATAGATTGTAACTGTGCTCCAGTGTTTGAGAGTTTGCTAGGACACAGCTCCTTGCATCTTGAGCTCCACAGGCTGCCTCTTTGGCTGCAAAAATGAAGCAATTTCTTCCGTGATCAAAGAGTGGATAGCACAACTATCCAAAGCAGCCCTAGCTGCAATCTTCTTTCCATTGCACTGCACCATCACCACAGCTGTATGAATGAATCCACCTTGCAAGTGCTTCATATTGCTGCTTGCTGATTCCCCCACCACAGAAAGTACCACAGCAGAGGTTAATGAATTCTTGTCATTGTCACTATCTTGATGGAGCAAGTAGTTGTGTTTGCCTTTGCAGAATGAGCAAACATACCTTGATGCACAGTCAGCCACCAAATGTGAATTGTGAAGACAGTTCTTGCATAATTTGTGCTCTTCCACCAGCTCACATCTCTGAGAAACAGTGCTGTCTATAAACTTTCTACATCTGTGTGCAGGATGCCAGTTTTCATTGCACATTAAACATTGCTTTTTCAGTTGTTTCTTTGACTTGGATCTCTCCTTGTTACTGCTGCTATCATTAATGGTTGCTGCAGGGGCTGGCACTGCTGAATGATGTTGCTGTGCTGCATTGGAGTGGTTGTTGTACTGTTTCTTTGTTGCTGGATTGGCACCAGAGGACTTAGATTTCTTTGGCAGATTATGGACAAAGGTGTCAGCAAACTTGAGCAGGGTGTCCAGTGATGGCAGCTCATCTTTTTGGCTGAGATGTTTTGACCATTCAGTCAAGAATTCAGAATTACAATCTCTTAGCAGCAGGCCAACAGTCAAAAGGCTAATGTCTTTGCCTCCAAGTTTTTCCATTTCCCTAAGCACTCTTCTTCCCTTGTCTATGATGATCTTCATTGATTCTTGAGAAAAATCGATTCTAACTGGTTCCACCAACTCCTTTATCAATGGAGGGTACAGCACACTCTTTCTTCCATAAGCAGTTTGCAGCTGTTCCATGGCAGCATCAAATCTTTCAGCAGCATGTTGGATAACAAGCTTCTTGGCTTCAGCGTCAGTGACAGCATCCACCAAGATTGACAGTTTATCAGTCTCAGGATAATAATCTTCATGCTGTTTCATTATCGCCATAAACCTCTCCTTGAAATGAGGAAAGTCTTTGGGTTTTCCTGAAAAAGTAGGAGGTTTGATTTTGTATGGAGGAGGCATCATTTTGGCAGCAGTTAACAGTAGGAGTCAGAGATGAAGTAACAGGTGTGGCATCAGTTGGACGTGGCATTTTGACAATGGATGTGCTCACCCTCTCAAGTAACTTCTTTGTCTTGGCAAGCAGTGGTTGGCAGTGTGGGGTGAAGCTTGTATGGTGTTAGTTCACTCACAACATCTTTTAACTCACTCTTCACCAGCTTTCCTGTAGCAATAGTTTCCAACCCACCAGGGTCTCCATTATCCAACCAGTTTTCAGCATCAGTAGCAGCTCCTTGGTATTTGATGACAATGCTGTTAAGTGTCAACATCTGTTCAAATCTTGTGACAGCAACTTCATTTATCTCTTCCACATCAAAGTTGTTATTGTTTTCAGTGTCAATTTCTAATTCAGGTTTCCCATATTCATACAGACAGTCAGTGACATTTTGATGAGCAACTTCATGTTCCTCGATATTCTTCTTGATTGTCACCAGCCTTGATTGCAATTCTTTCGGTTTCACATCCTCAGGGTTGTCACTGCCATATTTTTCTGTATTGTTGATGGCTTTGGGGATTTTAGTCCTGAGGGTAGCCCGTTTGTGTTTCAATTTCTTGATAACTTCTTCCATATCATGTTCACTCAGCCCGACAGCTTCATCTCCAGACATTGTCAATTAATTATTCTCTCCACAGCTTGTGCAATCAAAGCACAGAAGATAGATGCTGTTATTTAATTGCAGCTCTCTTTGCATCTGACTCCAAAAACTCGCCACTGTAGAACTAAGTAGATTTCTTCCTTCAATAGCTTTCTTCCACAGAGCACCAGTTCTTTAAAATAGGCTCGAAGGACCATGAACAAGTGTGGTGGCTTGTTATGGATTTTTCGAAGGACCAGCTTCTAGTAAGCAACCAATTGTACAGCACTAGAACAGTCTTGGATGTATAAGCGTTTATTGATGAGTTTCATAACATGTGACTAACTACAATTTTCTAATTAACACACATCAATGTGCATGTATTAGAACCAAAAAATAAATGTTTATGAGTGTCAGTGACATAGAAATAATAATAATAATAATTTGTGATGTTAGAAATAATAATTTAACTGCATGAATAATGAAATAGTTAATATGTTTGTGTTTGTTTGTGTGAAACCCAAACAATTGCCACTTGATTGATAATTACTTCTCACCACAGACTTATCCAGATCTGGCGCCCTGAAAGAGGCAGCCACTTTGCTAAGGTCCCTCAAGGAATGGATCTCACGTGCATCCATCAATGCTCGTTGGCTCCAGGGCCTGGATGCTCTGAAGGCTGAGACAGCCATGAAAAGGAGCAAGTCGTTCTTATCTGACGTAGGGAGTCAGCAAGGCTTTTAAGCTTTACATATGATTGCACTGAATCCAGGGATTTAGCATCATTCACAAACTCGGAGCAATATTTAACACCTAAAGCTGTTCTGCTAGAGCCTAACTCTTCGATTAAAGCTTGTTTAAGCTCAGCATAGCTGTATTCGTCTCAATCCATAGAGGATATAATCTCAGCTGCCGTTTCCGACTGCAGCTTTTGAAGGAGAATGGTTTTAAACCTCGCGGGCAGCCAATATCGGTAAGATCAGCCTCTAGCTTCTTAATATACTTTACAATATCAGCTCCCTCTTTGTGTGGCGCCATAGCATTGATTTGGCGGTTAAGCTCAGCATAGGAAGGCGAGCTAGATCACGCACTGGGGCGAGACTTCATAGCCCTCATAACCCTACCAAATGAATTCATAAAAGACCTCATAAACATCGTTTCATCAGGCACATGACCATCTTGTTCACTACGACTACGATTAGCTTTACCCCCAACAGGTTCAGCATGAACTCGTTCACTAAGACAATCTCTAACCATAACTGATTCACTATACTCACTTGGACCATCCATCACAGAATAATTATCTGAACTTTCATTTACAACACCACAATTAACAAACACCTGTTTATTCAAAACCACAGGCTTTTCAACAGGGGTCTTACTAGATACTGAACCACAAAGCTTAACTGACCCACTCTCAGAGTTGACTGTCTCATTGGCCTTCTTGCCAACCTTAAATTTACTAGGGAGAATACCGCCACAGGAACTGGAAGATGCTTCAACACCCGAGTCTACAGGATTCTTTTTGCAGGCTCTATCCCTCGTCTCTCTCTAGTCCATCCACAGGCCAAGAGAACACAGGAATGTCTACAAACAAGTAAGAGAGAGGATGCACAACAACAGCTGACCAAGCTGAACTATATGAAACACCAGAATGTCACCAGGATACTCTTTACAACAACCGATCCAGGAGGTAGATGCTATCAGTCCGAGTGTTAAATCGGAGACAAGATCCATACCGCCGGTGGAACAGAGGGAACTTCGAATGGTAAAGACGGGACCATTAGGACTCCGCTGTGACCAGTAGAAATCTCGGGAGTTTCGATGGTGCAGACAGGACGAAGACACCGCTGCTGCCAGTTGTGGGTAAAGGGAGATATTGCTGCGCACAGTCTCAGAGGAGCTCCTCACAAGTTACTCATGTACTGGCCGGCAAGGTTGCTGCCACCAGAGTTCCACCCCGACCCAGTAGCCTGACAGATACATAGGCTCCAACTGTCCTGGAATGTCCAGGACAGTCCTGGATTTGTTGACTTTGTCCTGTGTCCTGGATTCACCTGCCATTTGTCCTGGATGCAGGAGTTGAGTAGTAGAGTTTTATGTGCTATTATGCTGGGTAGCTATGAAAACCTACTAGATCCGTACTGTAGACTTGTTGACATTGCAGTAGATACAGTACATGCATGCACAGTCAGCATCCTTATAACAATACATTATCAGTAATCAGCAGCAAAAAAGCAGCTGGTAGCTACTGCAAGTTCTGAGTCAGAGTGCACCTCAGTTACAGTAGTGTTTGCTTGATCTGGTGCCTTCTTATTCTTTGAGTAAATGTCACTATCATCTCTCTTATGACTCTCAAGTTCAACAGTGGTGTGGAATGCTGCCATGATTCTTCTTTCAGCGAATAACTTCTTAAGAAGTGCAAGAAAGCTACCATAATGTCACTCAACAAAGAGTAACTACTAATTTTAATTGTTATGCTTTTACATTAATTTGATGGGTGTGGTTTTGATGGGTGTGATTTGGATGTGGTTAGCGATGATGTGGGCGTGGAGAGGGGGTGTGGCCAATGTCCTGGAACTGGTTTTCAAAAAATTGGAGCCTATGCAGATAGAGTTTTAAATCTATTATCAAAAAAGAAGGCACGAGGTAGAACTGAAGCAAAATGGCTGATACAACTATTTATAATGACCATGAAGACCACACCTATTATGACGAGTACTGACACACGATGACACACACGAGCTAGACTTCCTGCACTGCAGCGTTTAGTTCGCACTACAGCACAGGCGCACACGTATGCACAATAAAACAAATGCATGACTAAAATTATAGTTAAGTTTAAATGGTTCAATGCGAGCGTGGTCCGGCCACGCCCGGTCTTGACTTTAGGCCTGACCTACAAACAACAACTCTGATCATAGTTAATTTACAGACCCTCTTTGGATGTGTGTAATTAATTTGGTCTTATTTGTGTTGTACACCCCCCCCCCCCCCTCCAATAGGGGTGTGAGCGGTGAAAATAATAATGACCACTAAAAAGAGGTGACAATGATTTACAATAGTATTGGTTCTTTATTATATAAAAAGCAAAACTTCAAGAAAAATAAAGTAATTGGATACTTAGCTAATACTAAAGACAAATAAGGTGACAGCTCTTCAATCTATGGCACTGTGTGCTAGTGACGGAGAATGCATCAAGGATTCCACTACATACAAAATATAATACAGAATTTTTCTCTTGGACAGTTCTACTGCAAAGTACCAAACTTCTGTACAGAAGTGCAGATTAATCACACTCAGTTTATGTGCCCATCTGCTTAAATTATACTGCTGTCGTTCTGAGCATGCTCAACTTGTGGCTCCACTTTCTAAAACCGAGAAGGTGTACGCAAAATTAAATAGATTTCTATTTTTGTCTGCCAATACTTTTCTATTTAATATTTTGAATTGGTAGAAAGAATTAGTTGTATATAAAATGACAAAGAAAATTATACATAAATAATAAAATGAATATTTCAAAACATCCATTATTATATCTTGCTGTACTTCTTGTTATTTCTAAATATTTCATAAATAATATTTTATTTGTAAATTAGAAAGAAGGCCCCATTAAAAATGTACCAATGTGGTATGAAACTTTATTTAAGACTCCATTGATTCAAACACTTTTCTATCAAACCTTTTTAATTCTGTGAAATATATATTCAATGAAATCTTCATTGAGTGTATACAAGTATAATTTGGTGTAAACTTAGATTCTACTTGAACCAAGATACCTTATCATTGTATTCTACATACAACATACTATGAAAGAAGGTTCCAATTATTTGTTCAGATACAAGAATTTGGAATGAACCTAAAAAAAGCCTCAAACTTGTTAGGTTGAAGTGATATAATTCATTATTTTGTCTAATCACAGTATTTCTATTACTACTGGTAATGACTAGCTACAATTAAGAACCTAGTATAAAGTGTGACCTAAACTTCACATAAATAATAATACTATTAATTTTGTAATAATACAGTTAAATTGCAAACCTAGCTGAACCTATTTCTTGACATTCTTATATTGTAATGTTAATTTAATTGGTATAGCTACAAAACATGATATGTGGAATAAGTTTGTACAATGAGTCCAAGTCTCCTGACTAGTTTCACATGATGGTTGAATGCCACTCCAAGTTCAATTTGCTTGACAATACCTCACACAAACTTTCTTGACTTGGGATGATGTTTTGTTACAGACATAGTATGCAACTGATTTTTTATTTAGTTCTAATATCACAGCTTCAACATATCCTGATTCTAATCTTGGTTCAGGGCAGTGTTTTTCGCTTGGTGAAACAAGTGCATGAAATTCAGTTATCAACATAACAGGAATTATAGCAATGAACGAATAAACAGAAAAATCTGCACTACTTGATTGTATGACTAAATAAGAATACACAATGGTAGACTACCTTACAAGACATGCCAAAAATGTAGTCAATGTTAGTATTTTACAAATGTCAGCTCATTAAGATGAGTATAATTGTTTAGTAGACAATTAGGTTATATAAGTTGATATAATTTCATCATGTAGCAGTAGGAAGAATTATTAACCTGTAAATTGGTTATTATGATAAAACAGCAATATACAGAAGTAAATACAAATATTAATTGCAGTTTATGTGGCCAAAGAAAGCTTAAGCAATTTTCTCTTAAATTTATTACCTTATCCTTGAGCAAAAATTTCTGTAGCCTTTAAGATTAGCTTATAATGGAGTATGCAATCCATTTCTAACCATGTAATAGTACTAAATTATTAGTTCTAAGAGAAGGAAAGACTAATGTGATAATGGACTGAAACTATGCTAACGTTTATATTACGTCGTAAAACTAGAGCACTAGGAGTACAAACACTCAGTGTTATTTATTTTGTTTAATAAATGCAATAATTTACAAACGAAGTCACTACTGTTGAAAAAAGTTCTTTTATTTTCAGCTTATAACTAATAATGGTTTTGTTTATGATCATAAAATTTAATATATTTAGCTAGCTCTATAATTACGTTAGCTAGGCTATTATGTAAAGAAATTTATCCCGACAAGCCGATGTGGCTTTGAAGCAACCAATAAAATTGACACACGTTGAGCTAGTCTCGTGGGCCAAACCCTTTGCTCCGCTCAGAAGGGTCTGGTTACCCTAACACACCCGTTTGGTATCTTTCCCCATGTAATGATTCCGGGGAACCTATAAATTGTGTACTTCTTATACGTAAAGTTTAATTGCGTGTGGGCGTCTATAAAATATGCGTACAAATCTTTTTAGCTAGTCCCACCTCTGCACTTATTATGAGCTCACAGCTGAAAAGCGTCCTAAAAATGGAGAGTTCCAGTCTAAGAAGGACAGTACTTGAAGTGACTGATTCGCTCAACTTGCCTTTCGAGCTGAATCCTCAACAGATAGAAAGCATTCTAAGTTTTGTGAAAAGGAATGACGTTTTGTTAGTCTTCCGACAGGCTTCGGAAAAGTGTGGAGAAAAAATTTCTCTGATGTTTGTCCTGTCACCATTAATCGCTGATTTTTTTTTTGCAGGTTTGAAGTAGACAGTAGTCCCCTCCTCTTCTTCTTCTCACCACTAGTGATATTGTCTCCGCAGCAATACTACTGGTTTAGCCTCAGCTAGAACGTCCATTATACAACTCGAGCTCGCAAAGATTTATGAATGAGTGTGAGTAATTTATGAGATTAGAAGAGTTGGTAAAGCATCATCATTACCTGACTGGAGGAAAATCGTTAAATTCGACCTGCTATATAATTGGCAAAAAAAAAAGGCTTAGAAGAAAAAAAAGCTACCATTGGGTTCAAACCTGCAACCATCAACTTCAAAGTAATGTACATTTTGGGATTTATACTGTTTGTCTGTTGTCTGTACGCAATACTTCCAAAATTCTATGCTGGTAAATTGAGCTGAATATCAATGGCAATTGTTTTTCTATTTATATCCTGCCATTTTTTTTGTTTTTTGTTTTTTGTTTTTTTTTGTATGTTTCCTCTTATGTTAAGGTATTAATGACTTATCTCTTCCTAATTTGACACTGTTTCCCAGCTTTTTATTTGCTAAGTTGCTGTTATGCGTTCTAAAATGGTCTCGGAAATTGGTGACAAAAACTGACAGCCTACATTTTTCACTTGTCACTAAATATGGCCCTGGCAATGCCCTTCTGTAATTGACTTTCTCTTGTTTTAACTGCACTACATATAATAGTACGTAATGTGATCATCTCTGTGTATCTCGAAAAATAGTCCACCACAATGCTCATTGTGGTAATGTTCTCCATAAAATAAAGAAAATATCTGAACAAACTACCTGCCAAGGATATTTTGGCAATAGTAATAAATGGCTATCTTGCCACTAGAGCCACCTTCATACACTCTGAATACCGCTTGACATATTCTTCCATTGCTCTTGAGACTCCATACGGCCGTACTGTGGCCTGTATGAAGGGGTTCAGAAGTGGGAAAGCTATGTCCATTGAATCAATTGAGTTTGCTAGGCAACATGAAGAATTGGATATTTTGCAAGATTTTTCTAATCATGGTAGTCAGAGTTTAGTACTGTAACATTTCATCTTACCTTCCAAAACTGATCTCACTCTCTTTTTTCACATCATATCCTACTTTGCTGTAGAACATACTTTAATTTTATAGCAGACCTAATCTGACTGTTCTCAGCACAAACAGGAGCATTCTTAAGAATCCAGTTTGTTCAATTCATAGTTGAGTAAAGTTGACAACTGTCTAATTTATTGTTCCACTAAAATATACACGTTCAATTATTTACAAGTAGCAAGTTCCCTTCCACACAGTGGCTCCTGAACTTGAACAAAATAGGAGTGCAGTAGCATAAGGTAGTTTAATCCTGGTTTCACTCTCCTGCCTCTTGTTATTGTTTTCCTCAGCCATCCCAGACCTGTTTTTCTTATTCAACTTTTCAACTCATAGACTCACTTCTCCTCCTGTCTAACTCAATCTAGCATATTCATGATTTATTTCAAAATAGGAGTGCAGTGTTATGTAGCCATTTGTTCTAATTATATATGAACCAGAGAGGAAGGGGAGGTAGGGGGAAAACCGTAAACAAACAAACAAAAAAATAAACAAACTAAAACCCAAGCATAAGGTAGTTTAATCAAAATTAAAAGAAATACTATATAGATATATCAGTTCTGAGGTATAGTAGCTTAGTGTAATCTTTGTAGATAATACATTGAATTTCATCAATATCTGAGATACACAATAGAAAGAGTACATTTGCAGGACAGGGGGTAAGTGATAAATCCGGAATAGTTCGGGGACTATTGGTAAGTATGCCTATTGAATCATAAAATCAGTGAGGGACTAGAAGATCAGATTTTGCTAATTCGGATTTGACATCCAGAAAAGCTTCCTTATATTCGGACTCAATATAAACCGCTTGAAAAGTTACTTTTTGTAATTATGTTGTTGTTTGTTTGTTGTTCTTTTTCGTTCGAAGGCTATTGAATTTATTTTTGCTGGATCTGGTTGTTTAGCTTGACAATCAATAACATGTCCAAGAAGTTTACAGTTGTAACTTTCAAACTGGCATTTTTCCAGCTAATTGTAACGTAGGACTTGAGTCTAACTCTGCTTGGGATGTAATTTCATACTTTTCATTGGTGCTACCAAAGATAAGTAATTTGTACACTACACCAGGGAGACCTATTACCAATCGCTCAATCTGCTCTCTGAGAAACCCTTACTTGAGTGGTTTCAAGTCAACATTTCCACACAGTAGATCGTCCTGAACAGATTCTTAGTGATTTTCCAGTGCCTTATTAATCCATTGTATCCTTTCTTCTTCTTTTTTTCCAAAGTCTTACCATGTCCATTTATTGCACCTCTAAAAATAATATGGGTGTGTGTATTCATGAATTCATTTGTTGAACTGAGTTGGGAAAGAGTTAACAAACCATACTTTATCACTAATAATACATTGATGACAGTCAGAGAAGTATAAGAATGCAAGGGTCAAGAAACTTCTTCAGCAAAGAAAGTGGAAGAAAATACACAGAATAAACAAAGTGGTGAAGTTAAGCGTCCTCATATTTAGTAGAAGGCAATACGGAAACGAAGGCGATTAACTTAGATAGTGATGAGCAGTAGAGATAGGCAAAGGAGAAGGGAATGCATGAGCTGAAGAGAAGAATGACAAAATCTGACATAGTAAGAAAAAGAGCAGGAGAGATAAACTGTGGATAAAAATATCTTAGGCTACTGCAAAAGTTAGTACATCAAGCACCACAGTATTCCAGGGTACTTGCTGGAGATCTTAAAGAACAGGTAATGAATATGATACAGTAAGTAATCATTTAGTACCACCTATCACAAGAGCAGTAATGTACTTACAATAAAAATGTAATCATTTACCTATTAGGTACATGTAAGAAACCACTGCTTTTGGCAAGTGTATAATCCCTTGTATAATATTTACATCTATAAGCTCCAATATTGTGTTTTTGTGCATTACTAATAATAATGACGCGATCGGATTTATCATCTACTGGTAACTTCCCTTTCTTGAATTTCCATTGTTTCCATCTTAGCGTGTCAACAAAAAAACTCTAGTGGTGCCTCCAACATACACTGATTGTTGAACTGGATACATGAGAGTTTTTGGTGAACCTATAAAAAGGCATGCAAAATTTGTCTGTAATTACTTGTTTATTATTTCAACAGTGTGTCATTAAAGAATATACATTAGTACTCTTTACCTCTTAATAATAGTATTATAGCACCTGCATAAGGTCTATTTCATCAGACCATTCATACTGAAGGAGGATAGTTTTCCCTTCACAATCATACCTTCCTTCATTAAATTGTTCAGCGTTCATAACATCAGTGATTTATTCACAACTTTTGCATTAGTAGGAAGTAATCCTCCATTGTATTTCCAGCTTATGGGATAGAGGTAGTTTGTGCTCACAATCAAACTCCGAATATCTCCTTCTTTATATTTATGTTCATAATGAAACACTGTGACAAGTTTTAAGATATATAAAATAATAACTAGTTCATGCTATACAATCCTCAATCGATAGCAATATATTTTCATGAATTTCCATGTTATATCCTTTCAATTACTACATAGCTAGCTATCAGTTGTATCCTTGGGCAGACAGTATGCATAGTTACAGTAGCAATAGGCGCAACCAAAATAGAGTGCACACTTACCAAGTTAGTACACGTCTAGCATTCAGGAAAAAAAATCCAATTAGTGAAACAAAAGTCCTGGTCCCAAATTCTGTACTGCATATCCCAACTAATTAAAACCAGAACTCCTTAGAAAGACAGCAGTACTGATGTGAATGAAATCCTTTATAATAGATATAATTGCCTCAAACTACAAAAATTGTAAGATATTCTATAGGTATCTATGCCAAAAACAAAAATCAAACCAATAGAGAAATAGTCAGAGTGGATGAGCTCTTGCTGTTCTATTGCCACTGCCTAATTCTTGGCTTTCTTGGCTTCTTCCGCCATCTTCTTGCGATGCTTCGCACTGATTCCTGTGATGGGATCGATGTTGTGCTTTATAGCCCACTCTTCATAAGCCTTGTCCCACTCAGGGTTGTTCAAGGTGTGAGGAGGGGTTGGGCCATCTATAAGAGGGATGGGAAGTGAGAGGGATGGAGGGAGGATAAATTAAAGTGAAGGGAAAAAGTAATAGAAATATGTCAATGGTGCATATAAAACAAAATATGAAAATCAAACCATATTGAAATGTGCACTGGTGTCATTTTCAAACATAGAGATAGGCGACACCTACAATATTCTGTGTATGATTTACATATAAATGTGATGCCAAAGATAATGCTATACAATAATTATCAGATTTTGATGTGTCATAGGATGAAGTGACTGTTTTTTTTTTCCCGTTAAGTACACTTACATCTTTCCTTGAAGAACGTAAACATGAAGTAGCTGATCACTACGCACCCTAGCACAGTGGGTATGACATACTTGTAGTGACCCTCGGGAGCTCTCATCTCCTTGAATGTCATAGAGAAGTTTGCCCTATACACTAGACAAATATTAGTTTTATGTTGAAACCCTATACCCATCATTGCCAAGTACATACACATAGTTTTGTATTGCCTCTTACAACACTGTAAATTTGCTGGATTAGGGGTGGGGGGGGGGGGGGGGAGACGGACAAACCGTCTGAATTAAAACAGTACAAGAAGTAATCTAAACTGCCTCCTAAGTAATCACTTTGAGGGTTTCATACAGGATTTTTCTTTGGAGAGGGGAGAGAGGATTTTGAGTAGAAAAATTGAGCTACTTTTTTGCTTCTAAAGAAGCTAATCAAACCAAGCAAAAGAGAAGAGTTTTGCCAAAGTGGGCTATTTTTCAAAAGGGATTTCTTCAAGAAATGGAAAAAAGTTTTGGAGTCAAAGGACTCCAAGAGGTTCTAGAAAACTGAAAAATTCTGCCGTTTTGAGCAGAATTGTTTTAGACATTCTAAGTGATATTGCGCTTTCTATTTGCTATAGCTACAGCTGAGAGAACATTTTAAAATTTAGTTAGCGAACAGATTTAAGTAATTAATAAGAGATAATACTTCACTTTTGTTAGCACGGCACGGGGAATGAGGAAGTTGGACTAGCTGGTAACCAATGAAACAATGAAAAATGTAGTAGTAACAAACAATTATATGGGAGGGGGGAAGGGGTTATTTTTTAAGCTTCGGCTAATAATTGTAACTTGTTTCATATTAGTGGCTTCAGAAAACTATAGAATGTGTGATACCCAGCTAGACAGTGCCTGGTATTGACTTGGAGTGCTCTATTTAGAACAACTCACACTGTATTGCTTCTTCAGTAGTCATTGAAGCCCAAGGTCCTCGCGCCTTCTCTGCTAGTTGAACGAGCTCTGGGCTATTGAGCACAGGAGCCTGGTTGGGAGGAGAAGGGTGCCCCAAACTGGGCTTGTAGTGGTTGTACACATTAGCCCAGTTTCCCCGGATAGCCGTAGTAGAATAATGCCTGACCCGCTTATAAAAGGACATTTTTGTCCAGAAAGACTCCTTACCTCCTCTAGAAAATCTTACTCGGCGACGGCGGCCGTTCACTCGCTTTCACTCGCTTTGTTTTGAATGAACTCGAGGTGTAAAGTTCAACGATTTTCTCTAACGATCCCGTTCCAATTAAAGTTATAACCACGCCTCTTTTCTTCTGCGAAAGGTACAAAGATGTTCCTCCGCAGGAGGTCTACGGTCACTAACCTGGTGCGGCGCCTCTACAGTAGTGGAGGAACCAATGAAGCTATCGTACAATGCATGCTTCCCAAAGAAACATTCGCTGGAAAAACAGCGTTTGTAACAGGTGGTGGGACTGGGCTAGGGAAAAACATAGCCAAGAATCTATCAGCCCTTGGGGCCACAGTTGTAATTGGGAGCAGGTAAATAAGCTATACCTATAGAGCATTAAAATAAAATTTGCATTCTCAGGAAATTAGAAGTATGCCAGAGAACAGCAGAAGAAATCTCTACTGAAACGGGGAATAAGGTAGCACAAAAATATTTTTTGCATGGCTTCTTTAAGCTTGCTTGTGTAGGTGTTTGCAGTGCGTCTGGATGTCAGGGATCCCAAGGAGGTGAGTGCAGCTGCTGACATGTCTGTGGAACAATGTGGAGGTCTTCCCCACATGGTGGTCAATAATGCTGCCGGCAACTTCATCTCTCCATTCGAGAGACTCTCTCCTAATGCTTGGAAGACCATCATCGACATTGTTCTCAATGGAACTGCTTTTGTCAACATGGAATTTGGGAAGCGCTTGATTAAAGCCAAACAGAGTGAGTAATTCATGGCATTAGTTCTAATTAGGTATGACTTAACTGCTTAGCTCTGTAAGGGAGTGGATAGTATAATAGATGGTGAAGTAATTGGTCCAAGCAAAAAAAAAGGGCGGGGGTGTCCTCAAATTTTTTGTTGTAGTGGTAATTGTTCTCTTCTTTCTTTTGTTTCAATCCGTTTTTGTTGTTTTTTTCATATCTTTTTTTTTTCCTCCCTCATTCTACTCTTTACATATTAAATGATGTAGAGTATTACGTCATGTAGTTGCTATCTTCAGGCTTCTTGCAGTTATTTAAAGTCTCACATGTCTACAATGACTCCTACCACATTTTCACACTCACATTTCAATTACAATAATCAGCATCTTCTCACCCGTCAGGTGCCACATTTTTGGCGATCACTACCAACTATGCTAGGAGTGGCTCCGCCTATGTTGTGCCTAGTGCTTCTGCAAAGGCTGGGGTGGAGGTGATGGTCAAGTCTCTTGCATCTGAGTGGGGCAAGTACGGCATGAGGTTCAACGCCATTGCTCCTGGACCCATCTACACAGAGGTAATTTACTATATTTCTAACCTTGGTTACTTACAACTAGCTATCAGGGAGTAGCTAATTTTTAAGTCATTGACCAATTGCCAATGGGAGTCATTTATGTTGTATGTAGACTTCCCTCCCCAAAGTGGAATTTATGTTTGAGTGGCTTTGAACCACAAGCTTGAGCACATTTAATAATGCCGTCTTATCAATCTTTTTTGTTTGTTTAATTGTTTTGTTTTTTGTTTTGTTTTTTGTTAAGGGTGCATTTGATCGTCTTGATCCCTCAGGGAAGTTTGCGGATCACATGATTAACACCATTCCTGTATCCCGGTTAGGAGACAAACAGGAACTCTCCAACTTGGCCCTTTACCTACTCAGTGGCTACTCGAGTTGGTGTAGCGGAACTGTAATTGATTTTGATGGTGGCCAACTTCCTTTTATGTCTGGCATGTTCAACCCTTTAGTGAAGGTAAGGGATCACCACAACCAGTTGGTACGTAGCATGCACAACTGGTGAGTATCAGTAGCTAAGGTTAAAATAGCAATTTATACATGTGTAGGAAAGATTTGAGCACGATATATCCTCCGTGCTAAACCTAGGGCATGGTGGTTGTGGTTCCTTGGTAGTTGTTTTGCTTTGTAATAATATGGAAGCATATCTCCATTCTTCTACAGTCCTTTAGGTAAAGCATCGCAAAAGGATCAACCTGCAAGTATATTGTATTACTAGTTGCTTCTGTCATTGTTGTTGTTGTTGTTGTTGTTGTTTTCATTAGGCTGTGTCTGAGGAAGACTGGGACAAGCTTGAAGCAATGATACGGAACGTCAAGGGATCTTGATAAAAACTAAAATTTTTAACCTATTATCACGATTGCATATTGTTATGTTTTTGTATAGTAATAGCAATAGTGATGATGATAATCAATTTAAATAAATGAGCAAACTATTGGAAACATGAGCAGCACTTTAATAACTTGAGTTAGAGTTAATGATCAGTGCTGGTAATACATCTACCACAGTATCTCTGCACAGCTACACAGAATGTGGCTAGTGGAATTTTTATCAACTCGCTGAGGACTACGCTATATAATAAGAACATAGCAGGATGGTTGTTATTCTTGTTCAATAACAAGTGCATGTAGCATGATTTCAGTTACAAGTTGAGGGATCATGAAATTAATTATGGAAACTTTGATAAATTATTCTGAAGCAATCATTAAAATAACTCTAGAGTTGCTAACCAAAAAAATTTGAGAATAATAATAGCTATGTAACAAAAAAAAATTTTTTTGACATAATTTACACAATTGATCTAGTTAAATCCAGTGTGAACCAGCTTATAGTAACTGATGTCCAGCAAAATTTGATGAGAATAATGAAGTGTTGATAAATACCCCAAGCCCTTTCCCTCCACTAACCTTTAAAGCAGCTCAATCTCACTATTGAAGGTAGTTATATGAAATCAAACTTGAGGTTACTGATCTGGGAACATAGGTACATTTTGTTGTTGATAGTCAAACTACAAGTGTGTGTTTGCCTCTAGGATTTGTCTGATAATTTATGTATTCAATGGCAGAGTTGCATGAGATGAATTATCCTAACAGGATTGAGATATATCAGCTGATACTAGTCCTCCATTAATCTTATGCAGTATAATTTCCACCGACACTTTTCTTCAGAAGAAGAACCATAGTCTAGCTACCAATGTTTAACTTCAGAAATTCTTAGCTACTGACTAGCTAATTAAAAATAATAGTAAATTATAAGAATGTAGAATAGAATAATAGGTACAAAAAAGTAGTTTCAAGGCCTAGTTAGTTTTCGACCAGCTGCTACTAGCTAGTTACAATAATGGAATAGCTATTACATTATTCTTTTGCAACAATAACACATTTAATAAAATAACATTATGAGCATAATCTGGCAGGCTCTAATCTAAGCTCTAGTCTTCAGCCTCATCATTGAAAATGATGTCTCATTTTTTGATTTTGGTGAGCCTTCACTAGACATAGCTGTGGCCAAGGAAGCCCATGTACACACACAAGGCAAGAAGGTGACCCAGTTTATTATGCAATAAATTACAATAATAGCGTGTATAGGTAGTTGACAATGGCCTTAGTAGATGCAAATACTTGAGGTGAGAAAACTTAATAAAAATTGCGGCCAAAACCCCCAACAACAGTCAACAAATAACAGAAAGCTAGGGAAGAACTACTTCATACCACCAACAGTGACACTTCATCTTCAACCCTTGAAGAAAAAAAAAAAAAAAAGGCTGTATCATTGGCAATTAAATTTCACAATCACAAAAATTATTAAATGAGAAATGACAAAAAAGTTTTAAATAAAAGAAAGGGCATCATTCATTGAACCCAGGTGATATACCAATCATGATAAATAGAGAAGTGAGAGTTATTTCAATTGATTCCTAATAGTCCATTTACATTGTTGAGATATAGCAGGAAAGGATGGGTAGCTGGTAATGTGAGGTACTGATCATTTCTGTAAAATCCTGCCTACCATGTCTGCCTTGACTGCTCCCTGAGGAATCACACACACACACACACACACACACACACACACACACACACACACACACACACACACACACACACACACACAACCAAGAGAGAACAATAAATACATTGTCAGAATTAATAAACAAAGACTAAATTAATAATTAAAGGATGATCTCATAAAAAACCAATACAGCTGCCGGTTTAGGTGAATTGCTATAATGATAAAAGATACAAGTCTACTGCACTAGGGAAGAGAAAGGTAGGCAGATATGACAAAGAGTTCATCGAGTCATGCTCTCAAATTGAAACCAGTTGCCTACTCCTTACCCACTTCATGACGTGCTGCCCCCAATCTGCCTCTACATTAAAGTGTGGATGTCCTTCCAGCCACAGACGCAAGTTCTTTAACATTGGAGACTGTCTTGGAGGCAACTAGAACAACAACAACAACAACAACAACAACAACAACAACAACAACAAACATTCTATTAGTATCCTAGAAAAGATAACTCCCACTTTTCGACTTCTTGTCAAAGTCCTCGTCAAAAACAAAACAAAACAAACCTTGCTAAGGACCTCAGCTTTGAAAATTGAAGCAAGCATACAAATACTATTGCAATTATTATATCCAGCTAACAATGACTACATAGTAATATAACTAAGTGATGTTCAGCAAATAGCTTGTTCATGCGAGAACATTTGGTTTACCAGAATGTATTGATTGCTTGCTACAATACCTCCACATTAAAAAAGAAAAAAGTAAGTAGCTATAGAGAAAGTCCAAGAGTTTTTACCTTCTCCTTCGTGTTTCTGTTGATGACCCCTACCCTTTCATGGCCAGTGAGATCTTCAAACTGCACAACTGCTGGGTCCACTATCTTAAAATAAGGAGTCTGTAAACAAACACCAAAAAAATTCATTCGTCTACCAAACTTAACAACATCAAGCCATCTTTAACCAGACCTTGACAGGGTCAGTTTTCTTCTTCTTTGCCTCAGGAGGTCCAGTACTGGGGCTGTACTGAGATGAGGAAGGTGCTGGTCGCTTCTTTGGGACTCTCTTCATCATTGCACTGCTGGGTAGTTGGATGGCTGGGATGGGAATGCTCACTGCCAACTGCAAACAATTAAACAAACAAATAAACAAACAAGTAATAATAATAGTAACTAGCTTATATATAAATTATATTTTTGCATGTTTATAGCAGCTACCATGACCATGCGTGCAGTTATTGAGATTACAGTAGGTATTCATTGTACTGCATCAATGAGGAAAAAAAAAAAAAAAAATTACTAATTTTTCTCAAATAGTTTGGAATATGGAGCCTGTATAAAATCATCCGCACACACACTTCCCACCCAATTCTCTTTCTCTACCTTCAATGGTGGAGTTTCTCTGTTGCCAGAAGGAGCAGCTACAACTGATGTCTTCTTAAAAGTCATTTTCAGTCCCTGAGTTTTCTCTATCTCGAAGTCCCGCCCCTCCTCTGTAACATCCTCTGCAACATCGCCTTCGATGTCTACATCATCATTATCCACATTGTAATTCCGAGGACCTAGCTTAGCAGCACGTGAAAGGGGGCGGGACACACTGCGCTTAATCCCATTATCTCCAGCGGCTCCTGCCGTCTCCTCAGTATCGCTGCCACTCCAGGATCGGTCGCCCTCCGCTCCCTGCCAAGCAGACATGTTCAATTCTTCCTCCTCATCACTGCTTTCTGACAAACTATCGTCTTTGTTGGCGATAGGTGTGAACAGGTCCAGACCTTCCGTGGGTTTGGGCCATCTCTTGTTGCGGAAGGCGTACACAATCCTCGTCATCCTGATCACTATAGCCTTCTCCTAACAGTAAATAACATACCATTTCTAAGTATCATGCTAAACTGCAGGTATTAAAAATGCTAAAAGAGCAAATCTCTGTGACAATAACACTCCTTCAGTGATGCTATACTTTGCCCCACCCCTCTTAATGGTTTGCTATATGGACTTCTAATACCTAAATCTGGTGTATGTTAACCATAATATATCACTACAACAACTGATAATATATCACTACAACAACTGATAGAATATACGGCTAATCTTGAATAATAACAAAAATACAACAACAAACAAACAAAAATATAACAACAACAAACAAACAAAAATACAACAACAACAAACATAAAGCAAATCTTTTGTCTCAACCAGGCACAACTTAGTCTATCTTTACAGAGAAAACAAAAGAGAGGACAGATCAATTAAACAAATAAATAGCTAACTAAAATAATCAAACATGACTGAATCATAATAATTAAACAGTTAATAAGTATATACATGTACATAAAAATAAAATAATAATAAATGGCATGCCAGCACAGTCCCACCCACCCACCCACCATATCCTACATACTGCAAACCTTAGGCCATCCCAGTGGCAGAATGACTCCAGAGCTACTCAATCGCTGCTTCATCTCCTCCTCATCGTCTTCTTCGTCACTGCCTCTGGTTGCACTCGCTGCACTAGCCACGCCCACACTATTGTTGGGTTCACTGCTTTCTGTAGGTGTGTGTTCTTCCTCCATCTTGTCTTCATTAGAGCTCTCTCTCTCTCCTTCTTCCTCTACATCCATGGCAGACACAGAACTACCGTCTCCTAAAACTATGACCAAAATAAAAAACAAATGTTTCTTCGAAACTTCTGGATCCATCTAGATGTAACCCTGTGCAATGGTGCCTTGTGTATACTCATTTTAAATTAAGTACTATCACCACCATCATCATCATTTCTTTTTACTAGCCAGAATCCAATGAATGAATGAATGAATGACTGACTGAATGAATATGAATCAAATAAACAATTACATCCATTTAAATTCAGCAGATCTAATCTATCCACTTCAGCTACTGCACTACCTTGACTGTTGGTAGAATCAAACAGAGCACTCTGAGGCACAGTCTTGTAGAAGCACAAGTCCGGGTCATTGTAGATGAACTGGTTAGACCTGTACAGACCATGTCTAAAACACAATAAATAACAATAAACAGCTGTCTTTATTACAATGGTTGAGTAATGTAAAAATTATAAATTATTATTGAAAATTATGACCGACTCACTTGGCCACGCCCATCAACAGGTCTGCGTCATGGGTACCCGGCAACCACCACTGTGGCACTTCAAACGATAACTCACACAATTCTATGAGTTCATCAAACTGAGGGTGTGGCAAAATCTACACACACACATACACACACACACACACACTGAGTCAAGACTACAATATGACTTGTCATTGAACAACATACAATTAAATGCAAGCAATCAAATACATTTATTGATCGGTGAAATATATTGCAAAATAAGAATTCAGGTAGTAATACATTTTAATTGGCACCAATTTTGGAGGGCCATGATACGATCAATGACTTACTGGAACTATAAAAAATCATACGGGACACTTAAAATTTTGTCCAAAGGCTACGCCCACCTCCCATCCTGTCACAAAGCATGGTTTCGGTGGAGATCACTCATGTACAATTGTTGGCGAAGCAACTAGTCACTATGTTTGGTCGTATCTATCAAAACCACCTCTTCCAATCTAGGCCTCACACCCAACATAGTACATACACAACTCACTAATTCTACTATACAGAATTATATACATGTGGAATTCATCTAGTAAACTTTACCTCTTCTCTGATGGCAGAGAGCAGGTTGATACGCAGAAGTATTCGTGAAGCTTTCTCTTCACTTACAGGATCCACCTTCACACCTGACAAACCTGGAGAGAGAAAGAGACAAATAACAACTTACATAAATAAATAACTACAACAGCTACTAAAAATTAAATAACAACAGCAAATTTTCCCGTTCGAACAGCCAAAATTGTTAATTAAAACTTTACCCGACGTTTCGACCTCTTGTCGAAGTCCTCTTCAGGCAAGAAGTTGAAACATCAGGTAAGTTTTAATTAGAAAATTTGCTATTATTATAATTATTTCAGCCGAGAATTACTGAATCAATAACAATACTAATAACAGCAAGATCAACTAATACCCATATGCAACATGTCTATCACACTCACCTTTCTTCATCTTTTTCTTCTTGAGGACTCTCCAGCACATCTGCTTGAAGTCGTGCAGGTAAAGTGTGAGCCTCTCGTCCGACTTCTTCCCCAAGCTAGCCAACTGCCTGAACCGAACCCAATCATACTTGTTCCAGGAACGCTTGAAATCTACGCCATAGAATGATATGACTCTAACGAAATCCAACTCTTCTCTCTTGGACCACCTGCGTCATGGAAACCATCGGTCATAACAAGCCGGTAATAAACAAGAGTAAATACTCACTTCTGGGCTAGTTCTGCTTTCTTGAGCTCCTTACGTCTGGATGCTTCCGCTGTCCTTTCTTTCCTTTCTCTTTCCTACAGACAGACAGAGAAAAAGGATGGGAGTGATTAACGTAGATGCAGTCGAGAAATATTGCATTGAATTAGCACGGCTTCTGTAAAGTGTGCATGTGCATGCATGTTAATATCACAACCCACAACCCCCTTGTACTGCTGCATTTCCCAGATCAGCACTCTAGTCAGTAGTGGCATCTCCTGATGTGGTTTATCAAAGGTACTAAAGCCATTAATCTGGTTCCTGTCCCCTTCCTTTGGTTCCTTTGGACTTGAATCACTACAATCTAAGGACAGTAGGTGAGTAAAACCCACATCCAAGGGGGAAAGAGTCAATTAATAACCCTTAAACCCCCCGCCCCCCCACACCCAATATCACGGAACAATCTATTTTGAGGAAGAAAAAAATTGTAAAGAAGCTACCATACTATTTAATGCTGTTCCTATCAACAATTAATAATATTAAGTTTAAGTTTGACATTAGAACCAGTACGTACCACACATGTAATGTGTTGCTATGGACTGATAGTAGAGCCAACTGATAGTGGCTAGTACACACAAGCTTGCTGAATCCCTTCAGGAATTAAATACACTATCCTTTCTACAACATCCCAGCCGTTAGCAACCAGAACAATTAATGTTCCTTTACAATTCACTTATCAGTTGACAACGCTTTGTAAAAGTGAAAGAGGCCGAGCATGAAATAAATAAAATGAGAAGTGTTTCTCACACCTTGGACAGCGATAAAAACTTAATTCAAAGAGGGCTGTTTTGACATGTGACAGAACAGACATTCTTGTAGATGGACTTCAGTGAAGTCATTTAGTTACACCTACTACACCAGTAAGAGCTGTCCATTAGCAAACCTTGTGTGATTTCAATAGCAAAGGTTTTGATTAGTAATGCACTAAAGCAGGTCTTACACGACAAGCTAGTGCTTCTTGTCATCAGAGACATCTGTCAATCACTCGCGACAGAATACGACACCATTCTTTGACAGCGGCCAGCCATATAAGGCTCCAGAACAAACACAATCTTGAAGTCCCTTCTAAAACACTCCGTGGAGAGCAGTTCATATCGAGTCTAAAATAGGAATCTAGTCAGCTGGGATGCAGATGATATAGAGAAATCACAGTAGCCTGAACTAGAGTAGTAGTGTTTATTAGATATTGAACTTGATGTCTGGTGTTGCTGGACGATTTTAGTATTTTATAGAGCAGAATAAATAAAATCTTTGAAGAGCCAGCATCTCTTCATTCTTCAATAGTAAAAATATTTATTGCCATGGAGCCTCTCAACCAAGCTACAGCGTGCAATTCCTCAGGATTAACCGCTCCTACGGTGACCATCCTCGCAGCTATTAGAGGAGCTTCTGGAACTCTATGCGCAGTCATCAATGCTGTCCTACTAATGTCCATCTTCTTCAAATCCGACCGTTCCAAGGCTGTCCATCGTCTGCTGATATACACCACACTGGCTAGTCTGCTCACGCTGCTAGTGGACATAGCACAAGTTAGCTCCATCGGATGCGACTTCCCCTGGCACAAGCCCGTCTGCGAGATCGTGGGGTTCTTCCAACAAGTTACACTGTGGCTGCTACTGCTGCAGGTGGTGTGGCTTGTGGCGGTCGTGTGCATGCACTACTGGAACTTTCAATACAGCAGCATACTCATTCCCTCCAAGGAAGCCATCATTTGGCTGGTGAGTGTGTTTGCAAGTGCAATCTTGGCACTCATCCCCATTGGGACGAGGGGCTACGGTGTGAACATGGGCTGGTGCTGGCTGAAGTCGTCCAGAGTGGTGGAACAGTGGGTGCTGTGGTACGGCTGGCTCCTTATGGCAGTCATAATTATAATAGTATTTCTAGCCGTCTCCGTAATGCGCTTTGAAACCGAAATGGAAAAGTGCCTCCACTGTAGCAGAGGGGGTGGAAGTTCTGCCGCAACGTATGCCAAGGCAGAATCGAGAAGGATCAAGAAACTTTGCCTGTGCGTAGCAGTGTACGGGATTGCAATAACAACGCTTATTGCGTTGCGTTTTGTGTCGTCTGTGACCCTAACGATGCCATTCCTTGTGATCGTGGCCATCATGGAACCAGCCAGCAAACTAATAATACCCATCATGTTCATCGTGCACCTACACGGCACGGTTGTCCAGGCAACAGACCACACCCACAATGACTACAAGGACACCCCCCACTCATCTGAGGACAGAGAGCGGCTAATCAAGAGTGATAATAGTGGCAGAGGTAACGTAAGTAGCGGAAGCAACAGCAGCAGTGGCAGTGGGACCTTCAGTAAGAAAGAAAGAGGAATGAAAAGCTTAGGATCAGAGGAAAGAGGAGGCTATTTTGGAGAGATCACAGGGAGCTTGCGGACAACTGATACAGAAAGAAGTGAACTCAGCAGCACAATATGAACATATGGTTCTAACTAACAAAAAATAGAAAGACTTGTACATTGTGGAAGTTATTGCGATTTGGTAACCTCTTTATTATGAAACCAATGACAAATATATCAAATGCACATTATTTTAAAATGCACATATTTCTATTTTAATATTTGCCAGTTTACTTAAACAGAGCAGTATTTAATAATAATAATACTCTGATTAAAGTTACTAAACACTAAATGTAACACACTGCAATATGGCATATTAAAACACTGAGGTCACACATTGTCCTGCTTAGTGCCACTTGCCATTCAGTCTAACAAATATGATAATCTTACTACCCTATAGTACAATTTCTGGAGCATCTTCCAACATCTGTCATGAATACTCACTCATTCACGCATACATCTAGCAAACACATTATACATACTACTACACAGCACTCCAGAAAGGGGTGGGCATGACCCATGAATATCCCTACCACACTCCTGACCAAGCATCCACGCAGGTCACAGGTCATTGGCTGTCTGAAGTAAACTAAACACAGACTGGCACTGATTTGCTGATTGGAAACTGAATTCTTACCAAGAAAGTGTTAAAGGATTACTAGGCTACAAAGTGTTGAATATCCACTTGTAACACTCCCAGGGACTAAACCACAATGGATCAAGACCTAGAAGATTGGCTGTATGAAGACTACAGCACCAACAATGGATCTGGAGAAGAACTGAAATGTCAGGAGTATGAAACTGATAGATACAAGAACCTGGCCTTAATCGCTGCCTCCATGGGTATAGTCTCACTAGTAGCCTCATTCCTCGTCATTCTGGTCATAGTCATTCTGAAGAAGTACCAAATATTTGTACAGAGACTTATTCTCTACTTAAGCATTGTGATAGCACTCAATGCAGTCACTCTCACCCTCAGGTTTAGCAGAGTGGAGTACCGCAACCGTTCCAACGAGTATCTCAAGACACTCTGCATGGCCACAGCCTTCTTAGACCAGTCCACGAGATGGTGCATGACCATTGCTTACACCTGCCTCACTTTCACTCTGCTCATAGCAGTCACCTTCAAAACCAGTGGAGAGAGATTTGAAAGAGAGTATATATTTGGGATCTTTGTACTGCCCTTCTTGATCAACTGGATCCCGTTTGTCCACAAAACCTACGGTGAAGCCGGCGCGTGGTGCTGGATCAGAACCAAAAATTACATGTATGATGATGACGGCAATATAACAAGCTGCTCGAACCACCAGTTCGGCGTAGTTTTAACGTATGTTCTGTGGTACGTCCCTAATTATGTGATCTTGTTTTCGGTGCTAGTAGTCTATGTGATAGTGATTATTATACTCATACGCAAAAGCCGTCACTGGAGAGGCGTGTACTCCACCGAAGTAGATGTTCCACAAGAGAAAAACCAAATGAAAGAACTAGTCATGCCTATCATCCTTTACCCTATTGCTTTCTTTGTGCTGAACTTCTTCCCTCTGCTCAACAGAGTGTACGAGACATTCCTGGAACCCAACTACTACCTCTGGCTTCTCCATGCCATCTTTTCCCCGCTACAAGGAGGGTTTGTTGCAGTGCTCTATGCTATGGACAAAGACACACTGCGAAGACTGAGTATGAAAGAGTGCCTAGCCTACCTATTGCACCGCAAGACTAACATTTATGAATATCCAGCCTCAAAGGCCAAGACTGACAGCTACGAGAGATTGACCGGTTCAAATATTGTGATTGCAAAATACGGCAGTCTGGGCAACACACTGACTAAAAGTACAGAAAGTGATGACCACGTCTAACTATGTACAAATATTCACAGTTGACTATTGCAAATTCCTCCATTCATGTTGATTCCATAGCTTGTTTGTGCTGTATTGTGATTTCCAGCATTTGCTCCTTGTTTTTGTCACACTGGTATGCTATTTGCAGCAATGAGTAATGTTTGCCAAAAGTGGAATCAATTATACCCCACTATACCCGCTATGGTAACCACAACTATGCATGCCTTAATATAGCTTCTTCATTTAACACTTCCACAACTTTGACCTGGGCCCACTGTTGACTGAGGTGCATTATTGCTGCAGCAGTGAGAGTTAGAGTTAGTTCCACTGGAGGAAAGGTCATGTCTGATGGCAACAGTAGCTGCTCACCTTATGATAGCAGGGACTATGTAGCAGTGGCAGCTCTTAGTGCAGCCATTGCTGGTGTGTCTTTACTCCTCCTTATAGCAGTCATCTCCATGCTGGTCCTCTTCAAGAAGCTGCACGAGTTCAGCCAGAGACTCATCCTCTACTTGGCTATAGCCTCCATTCTCGGCAAAATTGCAATTATAGTGCACAGAGTGGATTATGATAACCACACTACAGACTTCTACGTGAGGTTCTGTCAGTTTGGTGGCTATTTGGATGAAGTTACAGTCTGGATGCTGCTCATGTCAGTCTGCTCCATTGTTATGTATGCATCCTTGAGAATTCTCTTCCATAAAGACACAGCCAGATTAGAACTGGTGTATGTATTCTTCATTTTTGTCTTCCCATTGACTTTCACATGGATACCATTTGTATTCAATGCGTACGGCCGAGCTGGTGCTTGGTGCTGGATCATATCTGAAGACAGATTAACATGTGAGCCTTATTATGCTGGGCAAGTGCTGCAGTACGTGATGTGGTTTGGACCTCTGTACTTTCTCCTCTTCCTGCTACTCCTGATCTACGCAGTGCTGCTGTTGCACCAGTGCTATAAGAGACACAAGATCAAGAAAGAGAAAGGCATTCAGGGCACTCTGTCTAGAAGGCCGTCTAATTTGGTTCGACAGCAAGACTTGAAGGAACTGATGGTGTACCCCGTCCTGTATTTCTTGCTGAACATATTTCCATTCATCAACCGCACGTATAACTTAAGTAGCAGCAGAGGACCGAACTTGGCTCTGTGGTACCTTGCAGCTATAGCCAACCCTCTCATGGGGTCTCTCATCACGGTGGCTTACTTCATGGACCCTCAGACCAGGAAGAGGCTAAACTTCACACACATCAGAGCGGCTGCCATGGAAATGTTCAAGTCCAAGGAGACAGTGACCAGCTACAGTGTCAGCATACCTGATGACGGTACGATGCCCAGGAGCGACAGTTACGTTGTGAAGGACAAACACTTGAAGAGCAGTGGGTGTGACTTCAGTATTAACACCATTGATACAAGCTAGTATGTATACTCTAAATCAAATCAATAAATCATCTGCTTTGTATTCAAGTCTAGTCAATTCTGTATTTTTATAACATATTTAATATATTAAATGTGAGAAACATTATTAAAATATAACAATGTAAAATTGCATTTACAAGTGAATAGATGAGAAATTTTAGCCATCACAAAAATTGAGTGTCACCAAAATGAACCACTTAGTAGAGCAAGTGCACAGACTAATCCCATTTGACATGGGACGATGTGTACCTTAAACTATTCACACCCAAGAATAGGCATGCAAGAAAAGACGTGACTGCACCATACTATATTTGATTATAATTATCTGGAGAATTACTAGGTATGTATCACTACTGAGCGTATTCTCACAATGCCCAACATGTCCAATAAGTAAGTAGTCATACATGTACCTTATAACAGAAACAAGTGTACAAGCTCGGGCACTTGTACTTTCATGTGACTTATACATCTAACTCTTATATATTACATTACATACATGGTTATAAAACAATCATTTTTATCACTTAAGTACAGCGTATACATACATGTATATCTTTGTAGATTGGTAGATATGTTGTGTCAATATAATCAATAGTGGGTGTGAGCGTAAAAGTGCAGAAATTTGGTTGATTTAACACAGGTACAATAGCCCAAGAGAGGTCGCACAGAGAAATGATTAACCATGAACTGAATGTGTGATTAAGCCCTGAAGTTAGTCTTCCAGTGGAGACACTTGCTGCTCACGTGAGCATTGTCATCACGTCTGTTGATAGCGTAGGAATGTTGGCAATTGTAACTGTCTGTTCTAATAGCATTGTCTGGGATAGTAACACTGTAGCTATTGATCATGTCATTCTTCTTGAACAGGTCCACAACGGCGCCATGGATGTGTCTCATACTCAGCCTCTTTCTGGTCTCCGGGTCCAAGAAATAAGCCAGCGTCACTAAAGATCCCATGAGAGGGTAAGCCAGGGCTGAGAAATACCATAACACTAGGCTGGGCCCTCTATCAGTAGCGATGTCGAAGCTCCGATTGGCTAAAGGGAACAAGTTTAGCACAAAGTAGAGGACAGGGTAAACTGTGAGCATCAGGAAGTCTTGCTGTCCTACCAGATCTGAATTACTGTACATTCCACTAACATGGACGCTTTTCTCGGCTTTCATTTTTAGCCTCTTGTGGCACTGATGGACTAGTAGCACGAAATAGATTATTAATAGAATGACTAGGATGACACACAGAGGCCCAAACCACATCAAATACTGCAGCACCTGTCCGGTATAGTAAGGCTGGCACGTGCCATTCCTGATCTCTGACTTTATCCAGCACCAAGCTCCAGCGCGGCCGTAAGCATTGTACACAAACGGGACCCAAGTGAAAGTGAGAGGAAAAATAAAGATGAAGAACAAATAGACAAGCTCTAATCTGGCTGTGTTTTTGTTGAAGAGAATCCTAAGCGATGCATAGACTACAATAGAGCAGACAGACATGAGCAGCATCCAGATGGCATTCTCACTAAAGTATCCTCCAAACTGGCAGAATCTCACGTAAAACTCAGACTTCTGATTCTCGTAATCTAACCGGTGCAGGATGATGGAGACTTCGACCAAGATGGAGGCCAGGGCCAAGTAGAGGATGAGCCTCTGGCTGAACTCATGCAGCTTCTTGAAGAGAATGAGCATGCAGATAACAGCCACGAGGAGTACCAGGGACACCCCAGCTATGGCAGCACTAAGACCTGCAACTACTACATAGTCTTTATTGTCAAATGGAGAACAACTCGAGTTTGACTCTAACATATCCAGCAATCCACAGACATCTGTTGAAAGCTTTGATGAATGCAGTGCTAATATAGCACAGAAGCTGCAAGGGATTCTGTGAGATATTGTAAGTTTTCACTCCTAAAACGGGAGTGCAAGGATATTGTGGTTCGCATGTCATTCTTTGTAAAGTACAATGGGGTCGGACTGGCTACACACACAAATGCACATGAGGCAAAAATAAAATAAAATAAATATATTATATATATATACACACACACACACATATTATGTAAATAATAAATAATGTATATATGTGTACATAAATAAGTAAACAAATTGAACTATTAAATCAATTAAGCAATCAATAAAAAAAAATAAAAATAAATAAAAATTAAAGCAAGCTACAGCTAAACAACAAAAGAAGAAAAGCAATGCTGGTACCTGTATAATACATATGTACATATTAGTCGATGAAACCTCCAATACCATTTAGAACAAATTTAGTCATAAATAAACACATCAATCTAATTTGGTAAGGAAGGAAACGTTGTGATAGTAAATTTATGTACCAGATGTGTTGACATTGGACACAGCAGCACCAAGTATGGAGAGAGTATTACTACTGGATCATCTGACGTAAAGGCTAACTCCACACCCACCATAGCATAACAACACTGGAGTCCAAGCTAGAACAACAGCCAGTTATGTATATCACTTAACCAATAATGAACGATTCGGTGTTGATAGACTGCTTCCCTGTGTTTTCCACTCCTGAGTTCATTTACGTGGGTGTGGTTAGGATCGTATCGTCAGTGATCTCCATCCTGATGTGCAGCACCGCACTGCTGTTAATCGTGATCTTGAAAAGATGGAGAATTTTCAGCCAAAAGCTGACCATACACTTGCTAATATCAGCTTTGCTATCTTCAGTAGGCCACCTCATCAGTGTGGACTATAACCACGGGCATTCAACAGATCTAAAGACCTTCTGCGTACTCAGTGCCTTCCTATTCCAGGTCACTATCTGGATGCTCCAGGATGCCAATTTTGCAGTCACAATTTACCTCTTCCTCCTTATAGTGCTGGATTTCAATACAGACAAGTATGAGTGGTCCTATGGTGTTAGTATCTATGGCTTACCCTTTATAATCAACTGGATCCCTTTCATCCGTTTATCGTACGGCAGATCCGGGGCTTGGTGCTGGATCACGGAGATTAAGGAAAGCAACTGTGAGACTGATTCATTTGGCCAATACTTGCAGTATATTCTGTATTATGGACCAGTTTACTTCCTGCTCATTACTGGAACCATACTCTACGTCATCATCTTTATCAATTTATCCAGGAAACAAAGAAAATCGGTGTGGGTGGACGGGTACCAAGTACAACATAGGCTGAAGAAAATGAAAACTGAACTACTGTCCCTGATAGCCTATCCCATAATATTTGCAGTCTTGAATATTGTGTCGATTGTGAATCACACGTTGTTCGTGATCCGCCCTGACGAGCCATTACTGGCGGTGTGGTATCTAGCAGCTGCTGCTTCTCCAATGCAAGGAGGGTTTACTGCTCTAGCCTTTGTGCTGATCACGAAAGAATGGCGGAATATATCCTGCTCTAAGCTGTGGGCTATGTTCAAGAAGGAGAGGCTGATTGAGTGGTACCCCATGGAAAATTATGCAGTGACAGACAGCTACACTGGACCAATGCATGAGTACACAGCCTACCCACCATAACTGTAGAACAGTCTCTCATTATGCTAACCAGAAGAAACAATGTAGCCAACAGCCAACGGGTCAACACATTTTTCACAAATCTAGTCATTGCCACATTTATCTTTGATGACTATTACCATGTGCTACAAGTATAATGCTTATAATAAAGAACCCAGGATGATTATAGCCACAGTGTTGCTAGGGAGAAAGAGGGGAGATACATTAGTGTGGTATCAAAGGAAAACTAAAAACAAAAAACAAAAAGACAAAAAAAAAAACAACAACAAAAAATAAAAATTGTAGCAACCAAAAACTTGCAGGCAACTAAATTAAACTTGGCTAGTAGTAACTGACAGATTATCGAATATGGCAGAATGTGTCTGTCTTTATTAATGTCTAATTATAAGGCTAATTGTAATAGTAATTTCAATATGACTCACCATACAATAAGCATTACAAAAAAAAAAAAAAAAAAAAGAAAAAAAAGAAAAAAGGATAAAGTAAGGGTCTGACGATATTAGGGAACGAGTCCAGTAGTACGATGTCATGCCAATGTCACCAGACTTCACTACTACTACTACTATTGCCAATTATGGTCTCACTCAAGGACAATACTAACCCATCCCAATTAGTACTCACTCTTACACAAACCAAACAGACTTCTTGAAGATGGGAGTTATGAGTCACCTAGCTGATCCAATGAACGGGACGGATGAGCTGAACTGTACGAGTGTGTTTGACGATTCCAGTTTCCTAGGAGTGGGACTGTGCAGGGCAGTGCTATCCACTGTGTCAATCATCCTGTGCTCCTGCGCCTTAGTGATGATATTGACTATGAAGAAATGGAAGTCCCTCAGTCAGAGGCTGGTCCTCTATCTGCTCATGGCAAGCACGCTGCAGTCAATCTCCTCTTTGTTGTCGGTACAGTTCAAACCAAACCAGTCTGCCGGGTTCTGCAAGTTGAGCGGCTTCATGATCCAAACTTCTGTCTTGATATTCCTGAATGCTATACTGTCCATCACCATCTACCTGTTTCTACTCATCGTGGCCAACTTTAACTCTGACAAATACAGAGTGGTGTACTTCCTTGGAATTTTCCTGTCCCCACTGCTCATTACGTGGATCCCGTTTGTGAAAGATGCGTACGGCAGGGCCGGAGCTTGGTGCTGGATTGTGTCTGTGGACAAGCATACATGCAAGCACTCTATGTTTGGCCAGGTCATGCAGTATGCACTGTATTTTGTGCCCATCTACATAATACTTCTTCTTATGGTCTTCTTGTATCTAACTATGGTGATTAACCTCTTGTGGAAGCAGAGAAAACAGTCCTGGGTCAGCAGCCAAGAGACCAAGAACAAGTTGCAAATGATGAAGAGTGAGCTCCTGTCATTAGTCGCCTATCCTATTATATACACTATCCTGGGTGTCCCGACGGTATTGAACAGAGTGTACGACACATTGAACCCCAACGAGCCCAGCATAGCGCTGTGGTATTGTGCTGCGATAATGGGGCCACTGTATGGAATATTCACTGCCATAGCGTTCACAGTAGGTACCAAGATGTGCCATGACTTCTCATGCTATAAAGCCATGGCTTTATTAAAGAAGGACAAATGTGTCAAGCCTTACCAACTTGGTAAAGGAGTTGAGAGTGACAACTTGATAAAACAGAACGGTTATGGAACTGCTCTCAAACAATCTCACGTGTAGTTCAGTGGAACTGATTATCTTGTGCTATACTCATTTAGCTTTGCTTTTGCACAAGTCATTGCAGACTTAAAATTCAATAATGTAAGATACATAAAATAATATAGTACTCATCCCAACCGTATTGCTGCACGGTCCATACCAACAGAAATAATATACCTAATGAAGCATCAAAGGTGCAAACCCTCAGTGCTACTATAAACAAGCTAGCTATTACACAATCATCTCAGACCAAAAGAATAATTTATTTATTTTAATCCAAATGTTAATATAGCCCAAAGAATGAAAACAGTACATGTAAATGCTGTGTTTATAAGAGAAGCTAAACCAGTCATACACACTCTGTGGTATATATTTTCAACATGGAATTTCACTTCCAGCACTCAGTTAACTTCCTAGCATAGAGTCAAACTACCGCGGAGAGCAGGAAATTGTTTGCTCACATGATTGTGATGTGAGGATAGTGGGCGTTACCCACAAAAGCTAGTGCCTACGCTGAGCTGACAACTTCACATTTTCTCAAAAGTTAGCCTTAGGGGAAAAAAAGAAAAAAAAAAAAGAAAAAAAAAAAAAGAAAAAAAAAAGAGAGAGATAAAAGTCTTATATCGTTGTTATGCCTAAGTTCATACCTATGGTTAATTGTCAGTGATCTCCAAATCAGAGTGTGACAGACAGGATGACTACTATAACCCTCCGCATGTATGCTGAGGGTTAAATTATTCGCGAATAGTGAAGGAAGAGGAAGGGAGAAGGCTTGAGAGTGAGGTTAACACACACACACTGTAAGTACAACAGGCATGTAAGCATTAGGGATTCTTTAAATATAGTGATAAGGATAGAGAAAATTCAAGCAGAAAGTACAAACGAAAAAGCAACAACAAAAAACAACAACAAAAAAACAAAATTTTCTTTCAGAAAGGCCACAGTTTCTAATGTAAAAATTTTAAATACTTACTGCAACTATTTTTTTTTGGTATTATACATTGTTTCCATCATCACCTGATAACTACACCAACAACTACTACAAACTACTACAATTACAACTACAATCACTAATGTGGAATATAAACCCTGCATATTGTAGCTTCATTTTATCCAGGACTATGAAACACATGCATATTGCAGTAAGTTGATACAGCACATATTAAATAATTATTGATAACACTCTCTCACACACACACACCTACACACAGAGTGCCATAAGTTTACCATTGACTGGATTTAGAGACCATTGCAAGTAAATTTGGGAACCTACCAAGTTATGAATACAGGTTCCATGTATCACTAAAAGTAATTACTGGATAGTTTGAACCTTAAAGATATTCATGGCCATAAACTTCCATAGCAACAACACGCAGAGGCATAAGGGGTGTAGAAAACATTGACAAGGAAAAAGTGAAGCTTTGTTTGTGGCTTTACCACATGACAATGGAAAGTATCCTTAGACTATCAGCACTGTGACTTCAAGTTCAGAGAACTACTACGATTATTGGGAAGAATGAATGACTCTATCAACTGCAGCCTACCATTTCAGAAGCAATCCTTTGTGAATGCAGCTATAGTAAAAGCCGTCATGAGCTTGGCTTCCATTATCCTGTGCTCCACTACACTTTTCTTCCTCGTCCTCTTCAAGCAATTCAAGGTCTTTAGCCAGAAGATAGTCATATACCTGTTTGTTGCCGCCATCCTGCAATCCACTGCTTTCCTCCTCAACAAACTGGATTTTGATACCACCAAGACTAACACTAACTCCTATGTTGCTTTCTGCATGTTCAGTGGATTCCTGACCCAGATCACGACCTGGATGTTCCAGGGAGCTGTACTAGCCATTACTGTGTACCTGTTTGTGCTCATTGTGATAAACTACGACACCTCCAAATACGAACTTGTGTACGTACTAGGAATATTTGCCCTACCCTTGGTAGTGAACTGGATACCGTTCATCAACGGTACCTACCATCGTGCAGGCCTCTGGTGCTGGATCAGATCCTTCAATGACGAGACTTGCAAGAGTATCCGATTTGGTGAGGTGTTGGAATATGTCTTGTATTTCTTACCCATCTACCTAGTGATTGTCGTGGGCTTCATCCTGTACGTCATAATGTTCATCGACATCTTCACGAAACTGAGAAAGTCCAGATACACAAACGACATCGCAAAACAGCAGAGGCTGAAGCTCATGAGAACTGAACTCATATCCTTAGCCGCCTACCCAGTCATCTTCTTCTTCCTGAATATACCAATTATAACCAATCGAATACACGGCTCCGTGAATCCCACAAAACCTAGCTTGTTTCTATGGTACTTAGCAAGCATCGCTGGTCCCTTGCAAGGCATAGTCACAGTCATCACCTTCACGACCGCCACAAAATGGTGGAAAAATCTCTCCACCATGAAATTAAAAGCCCCATTTGTCCGCTCTAAGAATGCCGAATCTTACACGATCGATGACACAGCTATCTCCGACAGCCTTGAAACCACAGTCCGCCACTACAGAGCCAAGTACTCCAGGTACAAGGGAGAAGATCGGGAACAAAGCTGAGACTAATCTGTCAGCACAACTGCTGCAGAAGAAACAGAACTTAAATCACCCAGAAATTTTACTATCTTATTGTACAATAAATTGTTGAGTTGTAAAACTACACCGGGAGTCAGTCATATAAATAATCATTGACAGCATTATACTCACTTCTTTTATCCTGTGTATTTCTTTTGTAAAAAAAAAAAAAGGCTACATCAGACATGTCAGAAAATATTTTCTGACATGGCTGAGATGTAGCCTTTTTTATATATATAAACTAAACAATAAGTAATACATAATTATGTTCAACTTCTTTATTAAAGTGCGCAAGTCCTAGAGTAATCAGCAATAGAACTGCAGAACTTTACATAAGTAAAAAAGACACTAATTATACCCAAAGTGACATCACTTCTGAAAAGCAACCCATAATGCTACATCCCTCCAGCAGAGTCTGTCCTCTAATCACACACCCACATACACGCCCACTCACACACAGACTGACAGATAGACAGACAACAAGTTTACCTGCTCTTCACATACAAACAACTTTTAGCCAACAATCAACAACACTGCTCCACTCCTGGCTATGGTGACTGTGGTAGAATCACCACACTTCAAAACAGTGACTTGTATTCCCATGAACCAGCTAATTAACACTATTTACTGTACTATCTTTAGACATTCTATTTTTTAGTTTTATGCCATGTCATCCTTTGTGCATGTGCAGTCAGGCTGTATATATTTGCTTGGCTGTGCTATGTGCTGTTCAGTGTTGTGTCACATGCATTCTGTTGAAGTTTTATTCTATTAATTCTAAACCAGACTTGAAACATCTGTGTGAGGGATTATTGGGAAGCTTTGAAAAGCTTGTGGATACAGCTAGCATTCAACACTCTGGTAGCAGCCTACTTCCCTGGTTGTTTCCTGACCCCTTCTACCACATTTGGTGACAGCTCCTCATAGCTTCCACCACACCTGGTGTCCAGCGGTGGTCCAGTTATTTTCAGCACTGGGCTTGGAAACAACTTACTCCATCGACAGCAACCATCGCTTCATTGCAAGTTACTCTGTTTGACTGTTTGTCAGTTTTTTTCTCTCCTATTTTTAAAGTCATTTGTTATCATTGCAAGGCTTGTGTCCTTTTCAATTTGGTTATTTCTTCCTCTTTTGTTTCATTGCTATTCTTTATTCTTTGGCAGCATTTTGCTACATGAAGAGATATTTCCACTGTTACCTGCTATAAGTGTCATCAAACAGGACATTATGCTAACAGATGTCCATCATCCATTTCTGTAACACCCCAATCTCAACCTGTTCCTACTTCCAATTCAACTCCTAATTCTCATTCTGAGTCACAACAACCACAACCAAACAGACCAACACCTGTCTCCAGAACCAGCAGGCCAACTAGAAGAGAGATTTTGGAAAGGAAAATATTTTGGCACTGTTGCAATCAGTCAAAACTGAGCCACAGCCAGTACTTACTGTCACCAGAGCTATGCAGTCTCAAGATAATTTGGCAACGCATGTTGCAGAGGCATTGCATGCTTCTGAAAGTGGCAATCCTTTGTCATTTGACAGTATTTCTGATTTCATTTCTGATACTCCTGATTCTTTCATTTCTGACACTACTGTTTCACATGAAACTGAGCCAGTAGCATCTGTTTCACCTGAAATCATCACCGATTCTGAATTCACTCTCACTGGTAATTCTGATCAATCATTGCTCATTCCTGTGTCACTCCCGACATTATCCTTTGATGGCATAACTAAAGATCAATTTAAGCAGCTTCAACTTTCTGATCAATCATTACAGCCCCTTTGGGAACATGCTAGAAAAGGAGAAAATCATTTTTTTCATCATGAATGGCATTCTGATGTGCATGACCTCAACATTAAACACCATTTCACATGCTTTGGTGGTTCCTCAGCAACTACGACACAAAGTCTTGGTAGCAGCTCATGAGGGTTTGGGTCACGGTGGTGTAAATACCACCAGGTCACTGCTTAACAAACATTTTACATGGCCAGGTCTTGCGGATGACATAAAAAAGCATGTCCAAAGTTGTGACAAGCGTTTGAGGCATACTAAATCTGGTGCGTTGAAAGTGCCATTACTGGAGCCTGAAGTTATTTCCCACAGAGGTGAGAAATTGGCAATTGATATAGTAGACCCTTTACCGACTTCAAAGCAGAAACTCGGATTCATTCTTACCGCTATGGAACTAGCCACTGGTTATCCTTTTGCCATCACCATCAGAAATTACACAGCGGAAGAAACTGCAAAAGCCATACTCTCTATTCTTGGTGCTCCAATACAAACATGACTGGCCTATAGTTTTCGATTTAGTTTTGTACTTCACCAGAAACACTCTTCATTCAAGGCATGGTTTCACTCCACAAGAATTGTTGTTCGTAAAACCAACTCCTTACATTCTATCATCCTTGAAATCAATTTGGTCTACTCCATCACCAACCAGCATCAACTTACCTCAATTCATTGCTGATTTAGATAACATGTTATCATGTCAACTTCATCGTGTAAAGAAAGCTTTGTCATCAAAACACTCAATCAACAGACTCACTAAAGAATCTCAATTAGCATCATCACTCAAGCAAGGTGACATTGTTTTTAAAAGGGCTCCTGGCATCAACAGATGCTTGGAAGCATCTTGGGATGGACCTTTTGTCATTTGTGACCTCATCTTCTTGGTTTAATCGCATTTTACTCAAAATTCATACCATCACTTGCAAACTATACCACCATTCTCAATTCTCACATGCCAAAGGAAGAGCCATTTGTTGTTCCCCCCACCAATGATTATATCTGTGCATTCAACTTTATTATCATTGCTATCAAGAATCACTCTTCATTAATCATCCCTGTCAATTCTGACTCATTAAGTGTGTTTGCTGATGCCTCTCTCACTCTGTGTGTCTATCGAAATTCGTCATCACTTACGCACACACAAATGTATCAACCATGCTACCAACACATAATGATATTCATAAGTCTCTACCCACAGAGCTGGCTACATTAGTTTTAGCTGAGTTACTTTGTCTGATGCATTCATTTGACCATTTTAACCACTGGAACATCAGTAACCTCAACATCATTCTCTGGCAATACTCCCAATTACTAATCAAGCTCACGCTAAATATATTGAAATTTCATCTGGCGAGCTATGAATTAACTACTGTATACAACTTAAAACTCTTGGGAAAAAATTTCAGAAAAATTGGATGAAGTGGAGAGAAGAAAATATAATCTTTGATAAAATGTCTTAGTGTTAGATTTCCCACTTCATAACCCATACAGTTACATTAATCTATCCAAATTAAAACACATGCGTACATCACCATTAGGTGCTTGAATTTCTCTTGACAGTATAATTTCTTACCTCTGGCATGCCAGCCTCCCCAAGTTCGAAAATCAACGAATCGGTGAGAAGCAATTCTATATCTTTAGGGGTCACCCGGAGGGTATACCCCACCATGCCAACACCCGGCCCACCAACTCTGGCACATCGCTACACTCTTCGACACCTTCTGTCTCATTGTCTGGTATGACACCAAATTTCATCATTCTGATGAAGTTTGGTGAACATCTTAGGTGCACAGGCAACTTTGCAGCACCTAGAGCAGGTGAACTCGGTGAGCAGTTCATGATGGAAGTGCTTACTCACGCTACCATGCACAATATAAAATATGGAAATGTCCCTAAGTATGGCTGGCACCTCCAATAAGGCCCTGTTCTACAGTGTGGCATGGCATGTTCTAACTCTGCCTCAGCCCTGCCTTTCTAAAAGAGGTGCAAATAGTAGAAGCTAGACCTCTGATTGATCAGCTGTGAAAAAAATTCTTCAATAGTCATAATACCCGAATAAACACCTTCTGTTCTCCATTGAATCTGTATGTCATCTAACATTCTCACTCCCACAATATTCAAGACCTCAAGAATTGACAAAATTGTGTGGAAATGCTACTACAAACAATTATTGTCCTAATATCATCTGTGAAAGGCAGTATCTTCTATTCCCTGTCTCTCACAAACTTTCTCTTGATCAACTTGATGAGAACTCTTCTTCTTCCTCATGTAGAATTGTCTCACAACAGTCGCTGTGCAGTGCTTGCAGAGAGTTTGAAGTTTCTTGTACATCACAGGAACAGGAAACCTGCTTTTGCACAGGTAACACATTGGCCATGCGTATAGATCTTCATGGAGAGGCAGTCTAATGTCCTTATTAAATGATTATGTATTGTGAGGGACCTCCCTTACACGCTTAACTGGGGCGTAATTCCAAGCACTCCTCCAAGGACCCACAACAACAATATCACCAATCACTTGAACGTCACCTTCGCCAGCTCGAAAGTAAACCTTGTGTGGCAGAGAACGCAAACACCAACTTGAAAATTTTCACACAATTCAGATGGAGTTTTAAATAGATATAAATTCACAAAATAATTTATCTTTTTGTAAGACTAATAGAAAAGCCTTTTTAGTTTCATTAATGACACAAAAATTAAAAATCATATATCATAAATAATGAGAACACAGAAGAAAATGGATCGCACAACATGCACAAATACGAGGCCTATGAGAAACAGTCAGTAGTAACTGCAGACTTCTTCAGTACACAAACACTAGCAAAACTCATCCGGTACTTGTTTTGTTTTCAGGATTGCTTGTCGTCTGTCTGTCGACATCGGAACTGTGAAAGGCAGTATCTTCTATTCCCTGTCTCTCACAAACTTTCTCTTGACCAACTTGATGAGAACTCTTCTTCTTCCTCATGTAGAATTGTCTCACAACAGTCGCTGTGCAGTGCTTGCAGAGAGTTTGAAGTTTCTTGTACATCACAGGAACGGGAAACCTGCTTTTGCACAGGTAACACATTGGCCATGCGTATAGATCTTCATGGAGAGGCAGTCTAAATAAGTGAAGATTCCTATTCCTAATCTCCATTGATGAACTGCTACAGTGAACAACTACTATGGTCTGAACTGAAACATAGGTTCTGTGTGGCCTTTAATAGCATCCAGCCAACAGCCCCACCCAACTAGCTGTGGCTGGTACATTTATTGTTCTGATACAAGCGAAATATTGACACTTGCAAAAGTGGATGTGGTACCTATTGTTAGAATTGGTTAGAATTGGAGATGAGAGACAACAGTGGAAAGCCACATAAACAAAGTCAGTGACTCTTATCCCAGCAAGGAGAAATACTTAATCTACACTGCAGATGCCTCATTTAGTAGTACCTATACATATTTACTGTCAGAACGTGAGGGTTATATGATTTTTTCCCCTCCTTGCAGATTTCTTAAATTTACAACTCCTTAAGTCTTCGTTATTGTTGTAATAACAAACGGCTATAGTAGATAGTGTAGCTCTAGCTTGACAGAGTGAGGCCATCACCAAATACGGTAAAAACAACAACTCTAAATGTACTCTGTACTCTGAGAGGTTGTTATCTCGGTGACTGTGTGTGCTCATCAATAACAGAAAGTTTATGCTAGCTACTTTATAGTGAAGATTTAGATTACCTGCAGTATATTCAAAGTGTGACACTCTTTCAATAAAGGCTTGCATGGAGAAGAAGATCTTGGGAGATGGTAACACTAGTTGCTCTTCATTTGGGAATCAGGATTTAATCAACGTGGCCATGGTTAGCGCCATCTCTGGCTCATTATCTGTGATATCCAGTAGCTTGGTTATAGCCTTGATCATCCTCTTCAAGAAGTGGGCGTTCCTCACGCAGAGGCTTGTTCTTTACCTAGCTACTTCCTCCTTGCTGAATGCCATATCACAGATACTGCACCGTGTCAATTACCATCACCCGGACACGCCCTACTCACTTCACACCTTTGACTCCAACTTCTGCATCTTCGGAGGGTTTCTGGAGCAATCAACGTCATGGATGCTATTAAACTCCATTCTGATTATTACAGTGTACCTGTTTTCCATCACTGTATTCAAAAGGCACCCCAACAGGCTAGAGATCCTTTACCTCTTTGTAATATTTGCCCTGCCATTATTAATTAGCCTCATCCCTTTCATCAAATCTTCGTATGGCCCATCAGGGGCGTGGTGCTGGATTAGAGTACAAGATCCAACAACCTGTAAATATTTCGCAGTGGGCCAAGCGTTCATGATAGCCCTGTGGTTTGTCCCATCTTACATCATCCTCATCATCCTGATTGTCATGTACGCTGCTATTATTGTAAGCTTGTACAAACACAAATTAAAAAAGAACTGGAGGAGTGCAGAAACGGCAGAAACTGTCCACTTGATGGCTGAAAATAGGAAAAAAATAGTCTCTCTTATAGTCTATCCCAGCATATACTTTGTGCTCATGATTTTCCCGCTAATAAACCGTATAGAGAGTGGCAAATACCGTAATAGGCCTACATTGGTGCTCTGGTATCTCGCGGCCATCAGTTACCCCCTGGCTGGTGGAGTGCTGGGGGTCGCGTATGCCTTAGACAAAGAGACCAGGCAAAGGCTGACGTGGGCACACTTTCGTGGAGCTATCAGGCAGTGGACAATGAGGGATAGTCTAAAGGAATATCCCATCACTCACGACCTTGAGGAAGAAGCATTGAACAACGGTGAGGAAGAGGAGGAAAAGAAAGGGTTATTGTCTGGCTTCACCAATTCTGTTAAATATGTGTGAATTTTTAAACTTTCACTTATTAAAAATTTTTTTTTTATCATGCAGCTTAATCACTATTAACCTCTCTTTATCATGTGCCTCTAATCAATGAATTCTCAGCTATATTGAAGTGTTTCCATACTACTTCAAAATGGAAAGAAATACAGCAGTCACCAATTGCTTGTAGTATTTCTAAACTATAATTGATTGATCATTAAAAACAAAAACTTTTAGTATAATGCCTTGAAAAAGGTCAACAGTATGTATACACTGTGTAAGATGACAAAAAATAATAATTGTACAGTATCATAGCCAAACTATTTGTATGGTGGATATACTGACAGGATGTAAGACCCAATGATGTGTCCAGTATTGGTTGCTCATAGCAGATATCTGACATACAAGCCATACGACTATGCAAAGCACAATAGAACCACCTCTACTAATTACAGTAATCAAATACACACATACACACACACACACACACACACGCGATACACAATAGTGAGTCTATATTTGGGATCAGTAGTAGTGGAATAAACATAGAAGGAAAATGAGTATAAAATAAATAGATACAACACAGCTACTCTCTCCAAGTCAGTATAATTCCTTGCACTAATGGATGCTATTCCTCAGAACTCCTCCAATGACTCTGTCCCAGTGGATCCCACCAGCTGCTCTCCCTATGAAAGTGATGACTACGCCTATGTAGCGCTGGCCAGTGCCATCTCAGCCTCTGTGTCCTTCATAGCCTCAACATTTGTCATCTTCCTCATCATATACTTCAGGAAGTGGAAATTTGTGAGCCAGAGGCTGATCCTATACTTAGCCATCTCCTCCCTGCTGGCCAGCATATCCACTATGGTGCATAGGGTTGACTACCACAACCAGACATCTTCATTCTACACCAATTTCTGCATATTTGGAGGCTTCTTTGAGCAAGTGACATCCTGGATGGTATTGAATTCAGTCACCACTATTACAACGTATCTGTTCATAATCGTGACGTTTCAACGTGACACAAAAAAACTTGAAGCTGTGTATTTTCTGCTGATCTTTGCCTTTCCAATCCTAATTAGTCTCATTCCTTTCGTGCAGTCATCTTATGGGAGATCTGGGGCATGGTGCTGGATTAGAAACGAAGAAAGATTCACGTGCGAATATTTCTCGCTTGGGGAGTACTTTATCTTTGCATTGTGGTTCATTCCAGTGCATATTTTATTGGCTGCCTTGTTAATAATGTACGTCATAATCCTAATCCTGATAAGACTTAACATGGACCAAAACAACCCGTGGAAAAAGAAAATATCTTTGGAAATCAGGAAGGAGTATCACATGATTGCCATCCGTCTAATAGCATACCCGTTCATCTACTTACTCCTCTCAACTTTCCCGCTCATGAACAGAATCCAGAATGTGATAGAGCTTGGGCAGCCCAGATTGGTTTTATGGTACATGGCAGCCATAGCCTTCCCACTGGCAGGAGGCTTGATTGGCCTCGCTTACGCTCTAGACCCTGACACCAGGAAGAAGCTCAGCAGAGCGCACTTCCAGGCAGCACTTCGGGAGTGGAAGAAAGAGGATAACTGTGAGGAATATCCTGTCCATTCTGAAAGTGAGGAGAGTTTTCATACCACATATGCCAAGAGTGGTACTGGACGACGACTGCAGGCTGAAGTTTAGGCTATTGGAGCCATTACCAGAAAGTAAATAATGTTCAGTACCTAAGGCACTGTAATCAATATACAATAACAACTTCTATCTGTAATAATTTTGTATATGACAATTTTTTTTATATGATTTACTAAAAATATAATTTAGTGGAACATATTTTAGAAATAATATATATCTGAACTCTAACCGCTAAGTATCGCATATCAGACTTGCATATCAGTATGAGTGTTGGAGCCTCTACTTCACACTACCAGATAAGGTTCCCATTCTCACCGTCACTTACAACTACACATAAAGTATGTGCATACTCTGAATGTACTCCATCCAGTGCATGAACACAAAACACATAATACACTTGGGTGTCTTTTCAAAAAAAAAGTAATGAAAATGAAGGCAGACACAAAACAAATATTCACTTGGGTATAAAAAGTAATGTAAATGAAGGCAGACATCATATTTCGTACACAACTACGCTATACACCAATAAAAAACCAAATCAGTGCATAGCATGTCATGCAAATTCATGCTTATAAATTTATTTTGGCTGAACATGATACACATAAAATAAAACATGTGTAGGCTGATATCTGCAATAGACTAGTTCGTGTATCTGTGATATTCCATAGTTCTCTCTCTATCACCTTCAGCCATAGGATATTCAACTACTCTCTGCTTCTTGAACCACTCTGTAAATGCAGCTTTGACCCCAGTTGGGTTCAACCTTTTTCTAAAGTCTGAATCCAGAAGGAACGCTAAAGCAATGCCCAATCCCTGTAGTGGATATATTATACCAGAAAGAAACCAGAGTGGAATTGAAGGTTGGTTTGGGTAAATGAAGCCGTGAATACGATTAACCAATGGCAGAATGCTAGTCACAAAATATATGATGGGATACGTAAGCAATGAAGCAGAGAATCGAATCGCCTGTTGCCTCTGACTGGCAATCTTTGGGTCCATACTCATTCCATTGTGTCTGTAGAGACAGAATCTGATGAGGACCATAGAATAGACTATAATGAGGACGCACAGTATTGCGTATAGTGGGAAGTACCACAGGACAATTTGTAGCACGCGTCCAAACAGGAGTACTTCACAATTGCTTTCCCTGATGCTTGCAATCCAGCACCACGCCCCTGTGTCTCCATAGGCACTGTTGATGAATGGGATCCAGTTGAAAACGAATGGAAACACAAATACAAACAACACAACTACGACATCTGACTTGAAGGTCTCCAGATTGATGGAGAAGAACGCCTTCAGGAGAAGTGATGCAGAAATAGCGATGTAAGCATCCAGGACCATCCACGAGGCAACTTGTAGCATAAAACCAGCAAACACACAAAATCTATCATAAGCCAAACCACCTCCACCTTCATAGCTTATTCGAGCAAAGACACCAGCCAGACCCACTGCCACGCTGGCTAAGGAGAGGTACTGGACCAATCTCTGGTGGAAGAAGCTCCACCTCTTGTAGAGGAGGATAAGGAGTAGCACTAGGACGTTGGCTAGCAGGGAGAAGCCATTGAAGGCTGTAGAAGTGGCTGCAATTATGGAGAATATTCTGGAGGAAAAGATAGAGCAGTTTCCATCAGCTTGACTCGTGTCCATGGTTGTTCAGACTTGAATGGAAGTGATACGTAATTAAGAGTACACACCTTACCAAATATGTCTTATCAATATACACATATAAATCATCAATTACAGTACATGTGCTGTTTAAAGGATACAAATTCATCAATTGTATGGAACTTCTGACTCAGTGTTCCTGATTTGGTCATCCTATGTATTAATGTGATATACAATAGATACTGTATACTTAATGATGACATTACAAGGACTGTTTCGTCTGGGTACCCCATTTCAACTGTGGTATATATCTATACCTGCACAAAACGGGTATTGACATATTATGTTTGGCATACATATTGTAAAATACTTCTATCACTAAATCAAGCCTCCTCGGACTTTATACTCTATCAGTTGATTTGTGTGAAGCCATTGCTACAGTATGTAGCTTGACCAGACGTTACAATAAAAAGTGAATAAATTTCACAACTTGTAACATCAGTATTATAGTGTTAAAATTGTTCATGGAGAAACAAAAAAACAAACCCTCACAAGAACGGAACAACTATTTTGTTATTTACACTGAGTGTACACTTAAAATCCATCTGCAGTAACTACTAGCTATATATAGTTAAATTATAGTTGCTTCAGTGATCCTCAAGTACAACTGCACATATTGTAGTTCAAAATGGAAATTATTTGGCTGGACAGTATCAAATAAACATGAAGAGTGAAATGTATTAAAAAAAGAAAAAAAAAAAGAAAAGAAAAATAGATACATCAATCAACTGTTGTACTCGTGATAGTCAACAGATTCTTCTCTGTCATCTTCAATAATAGGATATTCAACTACTCTCTGCTTCTTGAACCACTCTGTAAATGCTGCTTTGATTCCAGTTGGGTTCAACCTCTTTCTAAAGTCTGAATCCAGAAGGAACGCTAAAGCAATACCAACTCCTTGTAGTGGATATATTATACCGGAAAGAAACCAGAGTGGAATTGAAGGTTGGTTTGGGTAAATGAAGCCGTGAATACGATTAACCAATGGCAGAATGCTAGCCACAAAATATATGATGGGATACGTAAGCAATGAAGCAGAGAATCGAATCGCCTGTTGCCTCTGACTGGCAATCTTTGGGTCCATACTCATTCCATTGTGTCTGTAGAGACAGAATCTGATGAGGACCATAGAATAGACTATAATGAGGACGCACAGTATTGCGTATAGTGGGAAGTACCACAGGACAATTTGTAGCACGCGTCCAAACAGGAGTACTTCACAATTGCTTTCCCTGATGCTTGCAATCCAGCACCACGCCCCTGTGTCTCCATAGGCACTGTTGATGAATGGGATCCAGTTGAAAACGAATGGAAACACAAATACAAACAACACAACTACGACATCTGACTTGAAGGTCTCCAGATTGATGCAGAAGAAAGCCTTCAGGAGAAGTGATGCAGAAATAGCGATGTAAGCATCCAGGACCATCCACGAGGCAACTTGTAGCATAAAACCAGCAAACACACAAAATCTGTCATAGACTGCCCCTCCTTCATCCTGGTTATCCACCCGAGTAAATATACCAGCCAAACCAGCCACCACTGTGGATATGGAAAGATACAGGATCAGTCTCTGATGGAAGAAGCTCCACCTCTTATAGAGAAAGATGAGGAGCAGCACAAAGATATTGGCCAGCAAAGAGAAGAAGTTGGCGACTGAAGAAGTCACTGCTACAATGTAAAATATCTGGGAAGAAAACAGTGAACAGTTTCCATTGCCTTCCTGGGTGGGAGACACTGGGTCCATGCTGCTTTGTTTATTGAAATCTTGAATAATGACAATATAGTCCCCGCCTACTAATGTCTCACTAATATTCATAGCAAGTATGTACATTATTAAGTCATAGCCTATGAATTCAACTTACAATGAGTATCCTGTTTGCCTGATGGGAAAATTCAAGAGCAAAACTGTCCAAAAAACCTCTATTTATATCATGACAGGTTACTTCGGCAAGTGTACACTCAATGACAAGCTACTTTAGAACCGATTCTTTACTTGAAACTCTTATTGTTCCAACAGTTTAGACAAAGTGATGGTGGTGTCAATTCCCTTCCATTGTATTGGATATAAAGGAAAGTCCACAGGAAGTGGCAGAATGAGAAGTTGTGAAAACCCTGGTCAGTTTAGTTTCTCTGTTATATACACCTTTACCAATTTTTGTCTTTCCTTGCCTAATCTGATGGTATAGGACAACTCCGCTAGGATTTGTTGGATTGAGAAATATTGAGATAGACATAATAGGGAGTGGTTCAGAGAATCGTATAGGGACGAAACTGATGAATCCAGCCCGGATACGATGGCAAGATTACTGCTGTTCTTATGTAGTAGTATTATTGCCAACCATTACCTCACAGTGATCCATCTGGTTCAGCTATGATGGTAGAGATTGCACTCAGCCACAGAGTCATGATCTGTGAAGTACAAAGACATCCTTTGCATGGCTATCTATGTAACTAGAAAAGTGGATGAGCCTCACCGACAAAGAGGATATAGAGAGGAAGCGTATGAATTATCAGACATCTCTAACTGCTACTTTACCCTACTCTACTGGCTCTCTGTATTGTCTCTGGAGCACAGGCTGGCCTGTCGCTAACGCACCACTTTCCCCAATGCTGTAACTCAGTATGATCTATACCCAGTAGGCCATTGGAGAATCCAATAGTGCTCTTTCCGAGTGCAATATGACATTTACCTCAAAGCAGCTTGTAGACAGAATTAAAAAAGAAAAGGCATCATGCCTTTTGTCTCATGAAAGCATAGTGATATAAACTCTCCGATATGCCGCCCATACACACGTCAACAATCAAACTTAATTGATGGGTACATGTATGTTGTAGTGTAGTAGTATCTCCCACAATGAAACTAATACACCACTAATTTTTCAAGTAATGCATAATAATAGATAAATCACTATTAGGTTTAACTGAGTAAAGCTGAATCAGGTCTGCTCCTGGTGGATTCACTGCCTGTCCCATACCATCCAGAATGGAAACAAACAATGTGTTCAGAAATAATTAGAAAAAAAGAAGAAGGGAAAACAGTAGTTGTGAAAAGGAGTGGGGCAGGTTAGTGGTGGTGTATTGGGTCTTCTAAAAGCTATCCACTAATTTAATTACCAAGCTACAGTTATCTAATCAAAAGTAAGACAAATTGATAAACCAAGTTATCCCAAAACAACAAATTTATGGTGACTATATTATTATTGTAAATTGGCTATACAGTAAACTCAATACGTATGAATGTATGTATGTATTCATGCATTATGTATGCATGCATGTATGTGTGTGCACGTGTGTATGTACATGTATGTATGTAAAATCTACACAAATAAATGAGAAAAAAAAATAGTGAAAGAGCATTTCCTTATCAGCATAAGTTAGAGCCTAAGAATCTGAGCACCTCAGGCTTATCCAGGCTTGTGGGAATCCTTCAAGTGCCATGCCATATAACTATATTCATTCTACACTACAGAGTGGGCCAGGGCAGGGCCAACCCTTCCCTAATACATACACTGACTCATGGGAAAAACAAAGGCAGAATCAATGGAGCTGTCCTTAAATGACACAGCAGGAACTGAGCCAGAAGACACAGGCTGTCCTGTGTTCGAGGGTCACATTTACTTCATCATTGATGCAGTGGCATTTGTGACATCTTCAATCTCCTTGCTGAGCTGCTGTGTGGCTGTGTTCTTTATAATCCTGCTAAAATGGTGGACTGTGTTCAACCAGAGACTTGTCCTGTATCTGTTCCTGGCTAACTTGATAGGACTCATCACAGGCTTCCTGTCTAGGCTGGCCCGGTACGGGTTTTGCCCCTATGGTGGCTTTGCCGTACAAGTGAGCGGCTGGATGGTGATAAATGCCAATATTTGTATCACAGCCACGCTCCTCCTTAGAGTGTTTTTCATCACCAGCCTGGAGAAGAGATGGGATGTGCCAACCATTGTGTTCATCTTCCTGACCCCTTTCCTGTTCAACTGGATTCCATTCATCAACCACACATACGGGATCGCAGGTCCAGTGTGCTGGATAAAGTTTCGGGAAGACGTGAATGGCACGTGCGAAGTGAACGTGCTAGGGGAGGTGTTGCAGCTGGTCCTGTGGTATGTGCCCCTTTACCTGATCCTAACAGTCATGATACTGCTCTATTTCGCTATCTTGGTCAAGTTTTGGCATCACAGAAAGAAATGGATGAACTTCAACGACAACGTGGATATAGAGAGGACACAAGCACTCAACTACTTGGTGTCTCTACTTGTCTACCCGACCATCTACTTCGCCATTAACATTATCTCCTTGGTGACTCGCATCTATGGATTCACAAACCTAGCCAAACCTTCCCCGGAGCTGTGGCTCCTCAATCTCCTCATCCTGCCCCTGCAAGGAGCTTGCGTAACCGTGGTGTTCCTTGTGAGTGTCTACAAGAAGTTGACTCTCTCTAACCTCAAGGCAGCTCTGGGAGAATGGAGACACAAGACGAGCGTGCAGGAATACGAGGTCAAGACAGTGAAAGAACGCTCTATGTCGGTCGGACAGCTATTATCATCTTACAGTTTATATGGCAGACGAATTCAGTGATCATAAATCAAATTCCTCAATTAATAAGAGCACAGTTAAAATATTAGTGGTATATAGAGCACAGATGAAGTATTAGTGGTTTATTTAATTAAAAGGAAAAAAAAAAAAAAAAAAAAAAGCAGTAGAAAGCTGACCCACTGGGTAGGATAACGACTTACCATTAAAATGATATACCTAAAGGTGTGGTTTGTGTGAGTTGGCATCTACTGCTTTATTAATTGTGAGAGAGAACACTTCACACAATGTGGAGGAGAGAAGACAATAGATAGTGGGTACTACGTACATTAGGAACTAGAGCTTGGATGACCATGGGACCTGCACACTATAGGAGAAGTACAACTTAGCAAACAGTGATATGGTAGGAATCGTCATGAATAGTGCGATCAATAGGCGTGATGGTAGGTGTGGCTAGCTAAATATTTGTAAGAGTGCCAAATTCGCTGACAATAACCAGAATTGTGCACAGCTCAGCAAGTAAACTCAGTTTGACAATTAGCAGTGCCACTATATATATATATAATATTATATATATTTACATATGTATATGAACAAAAACAAAACACAATCTGTTTACCCGCCTGCTTGTGAGTGCAGGTAAAAACTACATACATAGCTGATGTAGTTTTTGTGCCAGAGGAACTCTAAACTGCTTAGGTTCCTTCAGAGAGGGACACTATTAACTTAATGTCTCTCTGATTGTGCTCAGTGTTCCTCCGTTTGCATTGTCAGGAGCAGTCGCTACATACTAAACTAGTTAGGCACTGCGCAGCCGGCGCTGAACTAACATTTTTAGGGTCCCTCAGGCCCTAAGTAGTGCCCTAGCTGCACTCGGGACACTACAGCCTAGAGCCTTCGGAACCCTAATAATAGTAGTTCTCTTTGAGGCACCACCCAACTACTGTGTGTGTAGTCATGTTGTTAGAGTACTTGCTACATAACTATGTATTATGACTCAATTAAACCACAAAGTAGTGTTAGTAACAAAAGCAGTGCAGTACTTACCTATAGTCGTTACTTCAATGAATTGATATAGTCAACTGAATTGAACTGATGGCCTTGTACAGCAGTATCAAACATCTTGAAAGTGCTTGAACTTGTGTTATTCATACTTATGCATGTTATTTTCGACTTCCAATTCTCGGCAAACACAACAAACTTACATGCATAATTCCACATTGCTCACTTGAGCTCAATTTGAAACAAAACAAGTGTTATGAATATCACAGACAGTACAGCAGCAGTGCTTCTATGGCTTGTTACTTTAATGAATTCAATTTAGTCAACTGGTGAATATGTGGGCAGTGCCAGCCTGATCAGCACAACAAATACTCAGGGCTGGAGTAAGTGACTTGAGTGAACCACCTCATGGCTACTACTTTGAGTTCCATTACTGAATTGCCACAGACAACCAACTCCACCAGCTGCTCCATCCTCCAGACCCAATATGTACTACCTCTAGACATAGTGTCGCTGGTGTCTTCTCTTATTTCTCTACTGGCCACATTTCTGGCTTTGTTCTTCATTATTCTCTTCAAGAGATGGAATTTCTTGAACCAAAGGCTCATCCTCTACCTCTGCTTAGCAACCATAGTCTCCTTAGTAACCAACATGCTCTCTAGAATAACTCAGAACGAGTTCTGCATGTTTGCAGGCTTTGTCAATCAAATTGGAGGATGGATGGCCCTGAATGCCTACGTCAGCATCACTTTATCTCTTATTATAAGAGTGTTCTTCACCAGGCAGTTCAAAAGGCCCGATGTTTGGGTCATAGTGTTTATATTTGGTACTCCATTCTGGTTCAATTGGATCCCCTTCATTCGGAACAGCTACGGGCAATCTGGAATTGCCTGCTGGATCAAATACAATGAAATAGTCAATGGGACATGTCAGATTTTCAAGTTCGGGCAGGCCCTGGAGTTGGTTCTATGGTACATCCCCTTATATCTGATGCTAGGCATTATGATAATTCTCTATACCATTGTACTGGTGAAATTCTACTTCCACCGCAAGCAGTGGGTGCGATTTGACCAAAATAAAGACAACGAGCGAAGAAATGCCATAAAGTACGTGACCTCTCTCTTGGCTTACCCGCTCATTTACTTACTAGCTAACGTCATCCCCCTCATCAGCCGCTTCTACTCATTCACGAACCCTACCAATTATCCCTTCATTCTATTTCTAATCGCTATTCTGTTCTACACACAGCAAGGAACAGGAATAGCCATCGCTGTCTTGGTGAACCTTCGTAAGAAACTCACCTACCCCAGCCTGAAGGCGGCCCTCAGTGGGTGGTGCCACAGAGAAGCTACTGTAAAAGAATACCCCATTACGGAAGGGGAAGCAGAACTTGATGATGATGATAATGATTATGGGGGCCCCTCAGAATCAGTTTCATATAAATTGTATTCTGATAGCAAATCCTCCGTTGTATCATAACCAAATGAATTAATGCAATGTTTTATCCCACAATGTACTTGCTCATACTGTACTTACTGTATCATCACACAATTCTGTACCATACAAAGTAATCTCAATTAAATATGAGGACTGGAGAACTGAATATTTATGTATATGAATATATAGAACTACTTATTACATGAGTCAGAGTGTGATATGGCCAAGCTGGCTAATTTATTTTCAAGAGGCAGAGGCCCTGAGAATGAAATATCTAGCCATATCACTCTGACAAGTGTAATAAGTGGTTTATTCTATGCCAGATATCTTCACTACTACTGTAGTTAGTACCAGAGGAAGGGTAACTCACAGTAAAGTTGGTAGTAAAAGGCTACCCACACCCTCAGCTGATATTTTAGCAGCTGCTCTAACCAGTAAGCTACACCAGAGGAAGGTAAGCAGTAAAAACCAAGAAAATTGACAAGTTTGGCCTGTTGCTATAACTCAAGGGTAATAAGCTTCTTGTAGCTGTACCATAACCACAGAGTCATGTACCTAAAGATTTTGCGAAGATATCTAGTGTGGAATAAATATAACCCTATAATGTAGAATAAAATACTGTGTCACACCATTGCCCACCATGAAGTGAACACATGTCACAACAACAACAACAAAACAACAATATAATAGACCTATAGGTGCCAGCAGTAGGAAAATGTAAACCTCCTACAATAATCTACAGCCTTTAATTATTATAAGGCAAATTTTTCTTGTTCTAACAGCCAATATTGTTAATTAAAACTTAACCCGACGTTTCGACTTCTTGCCGAAGTCCTCTTCAGGGTTCAACATTGTAATGGACCGTTACTAAGACCATTAATACTGTCTACAGCCCCTAATTATTATAACAAATGCAGCATATAGATTGTTATGGTTGCACGTGTTTACACGGTACCACGGAAACTCCTTTAACAATAACAAACAGCTGTGAAGATTGCTTTGGAATACCTTATACGTTAAGACTTAAATTGGATAAACTGGAATGCCATACTTGAATGTGAAAACTATTCAAACTCCCGAAGTCAAGTATAAGGAGTCGCTCACCTGCAGAATAACACAGCAAGACAAGTTGGTTGCCTACTGAATAAATGGCTAACTGCTCCAGTCCTTCTTTTTATGCTACTGCTATCAGACCAGCTCCCATCATCTCCCTCATATCAAGTGCTATCTCAGTGCTCAACACCTTCCTGGTTGTGTTCTTCATCATTCTCTTGAAGAGATGGAGTTTCTTGAACCAAAGACTCATCTTGTATCTCTTTGTGGCCACCATAGTTGGCCTCATTACAGATTTATTTTCCAAATTTTCTAGTGGAGGATTCTGCATCTTTACTGGCTTTGCCACTCAAAATGGAGCCTGGATGACTCTCAATGCCTACCTCTGCATCACTACTTCCTTGCTGATCAGAGCTTTCACTAGAGTGAACTTGGAGAAGATGGACTGGCTAGTCGTTCCTGCCATTTTTGCGTCTCCTTTGCTCTGGAATTGGATTCCCTTCATACAGCACACCTACGGCCGATCAGGTATTCTGTGCTGGATCAAGCTAGTGGAGGAGGTCAATGGGACGTGTGAAAAGAACAACTTGGGACGGAGTCTACAGCTGGCGCTGTGGTACTTGCCACTCTACCTCATCCTGAGTGTCCTCATTATATTCTATGTGATGATCTCAGTCAAATTCTGTCTGTACAAAAGGCAGTGGCGGATGACGGACCCAAACACGTACAACGAGAGAAGGAATGCACTCAAGTACATCGTATCGCTACTGGCGTATCCGATGGTATATTTTATCATCAACTTGTTTCCGTTTGTAGACAGACTCCATGGACTGTTCAGTTCTGCCACGCCTTCACCAGCCCTCTTGCTTCTCAACACCTTGTCCTACCCCCAGCAAGGCACTGGAATAGCTATAGTGTTCTTTGTGAACGTGAGGAAGAAGCTGATGCCAGCAAACCTCAAGGCAGCTCTTAAGGAATGGACGCACAAGACTAAAATTGAGGAGTATGAATTCAAGACTGAAGAGTTGGAGAAGACAGTTCAAGGTTCTCATCATGTGGTCGGCCAGTACCAAACATGCTGAATTGAATACCAAGGTGGAACAGAACTCCAAAAATTGTAACTACATGAATTCATAATATTGTAACAATTTTTCTGAGGAGATGTAACATTATAAGTTATTATATAGTGATCACAGCTACATGCTGCAAAAGACATCAAACACACATACACACTTGTGAAGTCACTTTGCTATAACTCTAAAGATGCAGTAAAGACTTGTGGCTGGAGTTGGATGCACTGCGTTAATTAAAGCTGTAACCAACACTTAATTTTCAAAATAACAGTTAAATTAACACTGAAAAAACAACAACCCCGAACAAAACAACAACAACAACAACAACAACAAACCAACAAAAACAAAAACCATGCAATTATAATTCTTACCACTAAGTAGAACCTATTATTAATACACTAGCCACCCATATCCATCTTATTGTACCAATAAGTTAGAACTTTCAGATCCACCAGCACTAGGCACATGTAGGGAGTCCATACCACAACTTCTGCAGAATCAAGACACACTCTAGCTTTACTATATAATACAACACCTCAACACTTATGAATTCCCCATGAGCCTTGTGAAAACAATAGGCATTAAATAAACACTACTTGGTGTGTGGGGTAGGTTAGTCACTGCCATCAGGGAGATGCAATCACCACAGTAGATAGCAGGCTATTGGCTTATGAGGGTTGGCTCCGCTCCCCAGGTTAGTCGCTGCCACCAGGGAGATGCAATCACCACAGTAGATAGCAGGCTATTGGCTTATGAGGGTTGGCTCCGCTCCCCAGGTTAGTCGCTGCCACCAGGGAGATGCAATCACCACAGTAGATAGCAGGCTATTGGCTTATGAGGGTTGGCTCTGCTCCCCAGGTTAATACGACCCAAGTCAAGTATTTAGAGGATTAAAGATTTAGACTCTCACAGCACAACACTCACACATTACAGAAAGCAAGTCTCCAACCAGAATGAAACCAGCAAGTGGTATATATAGCCAGCTACATCTGGTGGGAGTATGAATGATACATGAAATGGTAATGCATGTAGCAGTTCTATGTATAGCTAATTAAGTACATGTGAAAACAATTAACATGTCTTTGGTTCTTGCTGTAAGTTCTCATGTCTTCTGCAGGGGGTTTGTGAGGTGGGCGTTCCCATGTGGTGTGCCCAGAGCCTAATACAGTATCACTGACTACAGCTTACAAAACAAGAGCCCAGTTGTAGGACTTGTACAGGAATGGCTATGAACTGCTCCAACTCATCCTACGATGCTAAAGTGTTCCAAGCAGCTCTCATCATCTCCCTCACATCAAGTGCTATTTCAGTCCTCTCCAATATTTCGGTTGTGTTCTTCATCATTCTCTTGAAGAGATGGAGTTTCTTGAACCAAAGACTCATCTTGTATCTCTTTGTGGCCACCATAGTTGGCCTCATTACAGATATACTCTCCTTAGTGCCCAGTAGTAGAAGGTTTTGTATCTTTACTGCATTTGCCCTTCAAAATGGAGCCTGGATGACTCTCAATGCCTACCTCTGCATCACTACTTCCTTGCTGATCAGAGCTTTCACTAGAGTGAACTTGGAGAAGATGGACTGGCTAGTCGTTCCTGCCATTTTTGCGTCTCCTTTGCTCTGGAATTGGATTCCCTTCATACAGCACACCTACGGCCGATCAGGTATTCTGTGCTGGATCAAGCTAGTGGAGGAGGTCAATGGGACGTGTGAAAAGAACAACTTGGGGCGGAGTCTACAGCTGGCGCTGTGGTACTTGCCACTCTACCTCATCCTGAGTGTCCTCATTATATTCTATGTGATGATCTTAGTCAAATTCTGTCTGTACAAAAGGCAGTGGCAGATGACAGACCCAAACACGTACAACGAGAGAAGGAATGCACTCAAGTACATCGTATCGCTACTGGCGTATCCGATGGTATATTTTATCATCAACTTGTTTCCGTTTGTAGACAGACTCCATGGATTGTTTAGTTCTGCCACACCTTCACCAGTCCTCTTGCTTCTCAACACCTTGTCCTACCCCCAGCAAGGCACTGGAATAGCTATAGTGTTCTTTGTGAACGTGAGGAAGAAGCTGACGCCAGCAAACCTCAAGGCAGCTCTTAAGGAATGGATGCACAAGACTGAAATTGAGGAGTATGAATTCAAGACTGACGAGTTGGAGAAGACAGTTCAAGGTTCTTATCACCTGGTCAACCGGTACCAAACAGTGAACACCAATGTGAAACTTTAAAAATAGTAATCATTGAATTTATTGTACTCAGGAGATGTAACATAACACTTACAGTTTTTACACAGTGAGTGAAATTGTAATACACCTTGCAGGAACACACTTGTGAAATCAACGAACACACCTGTGAAGCCCTCTGCTACCACTTCTTTTCAAAATAATTCAGTTCTTGACAAACAGCATAAATTAATGTACAAACTAGTAACTGTTTACTTTAATCACCAATTAGAACCTTATTCACATCATCGAAACACTGAATGCATCAATTACAATTTCAGTAACGCTGCATCAAACATCGCTACTCTAACTGGTAAATTGAATATCAAACGATTTCATATGCTTGTGCCTAAATGCTTCGTAAAAGGTCAAACCTTACTACCTACCTAGCTTTCCATAGCCTTATCACTAGATGCGCTTATATAAATTACACATTACAAGTTATTGCCACATTAGAAAAAAATCAAGTTTTATAATAGAATTCATATCCTCATGCCACTTCACTCTGTGAATATTACACAAGCAAAATGTGGGATGGGCCGAGTATTGAGTGTAAAAGTATATAGTCTTTGCTTATGTCCAAACAAAATGGCCACTACCAGCAGCACCATGGAACTGCTCACCACCGACTCCCCTCAAGGCACCAACTGCCAGGTGTTCAACACCGGTGCTTTCTCTGCCATAAGCATAGTCTCTTCAATCTCCACCATCATTTCTTTACTGGCAGTGTCCCTTATTCCTTTCTTCATCGTTCTCTTCAAGCAGTGGTCATTCTTCAACCAGAGACTTATCCTCTATCTGGCATCTGCTTCTATTGTAACTCTTATCACATACTTCTTGGCGAGGTTTGATTACAAAGGGTACTGTTTGTTCAGTGCCTTTGCCAGTCAGCTAGGGGCCTGGATGGCTCTCAATGCTTACATCTGCATCACTGCCACACTTCTCTTGAAGGTATTCTTCACCATAAACTTGGAAAAGCTCGACATCCCAGTGCTTCTGTTCATCTTTGCTTCTCCGTTCTTGTTCAACTGGATTCCATTTGTCGGCGGAGGATACGGCCAGGCTGGGGCATTCTGTTGGATCAGAAGCACAGAGGAAGTAAATGGGACGTGCAAGGTCCACTTGTTTGGGCAGGTCATGCAGCTGGTCCTGTGGTACATCCCTCTTTACCTAGTCCTGAGCGTCATGATAATACTCTACATCATCATACTCATCAAGTTTTACTTCCACCGAAGAAAGTGGACAAATTTAGACAACCAAGGTGCAGATAACACCAGAAAGCAAGCTTTGCGATACACTGTGTCACTGCTAGCCTACCCGCTGGTCTACTTCCTAATCCATATCTTCCCGTTCATAAACCGCATTCACGGAGCGGCCAATTACAATAACCCCTCACCAGCACTATGGTACCTGTCCACTATATTATACCCCCAGCAAGGGACAGGGGTAGCCTTAGTGTTCTTCTTCAGTGTGCGCAAGAAGCTTAATCTCACCAAAATGAAGGCAGCCTTTGATGAATGGACTCACAAGACTGAAATTAAGGAATATCCGATTACTCAGGACGTGGATGCCTCAGGAGAGTACAAAAAAATGTGACAAAATGCCATGTGGGGCCAGCGGGTGCCACACCCATTCAAGAGACATAATGAACATTACACGATTTGTATGTGTGTTAGCGCAATGTTCGTGTGCAATAATTTGTGCAATCACTAGCTAGCGTTTCCTTATTAGGCTGTACGGGTGCTCCGTCTCTAGGCGCCAAGATTGGGCCAATCAGACGGGCACCTAGCTAGCTAGATCACCTGACTGGGCGTGGCCGCCTCTGTCTATATAAGCAGAGGCGTCCCATCTCCCAGTCGCCTATTCATTCGAGTTCCATGTACGCTGTATGTCCTGTGTTTTGAAGACTAATTAAACTTAACCTATTGAGACCGGGGTAGATAGCGGCTGGAGCCAAATAGGCCTGGTGGCAGTGGAGACTACTTACTGAGCGGGAAGTGACAGAGTTAGAAGTCAGTACTTCCCCCACATGCCATTTACTAACAATTATTATTTTAATACTTATATACCTTCTATCATGTAAAAACAGTAGGCACTCTCAATTAATATGCTTAATTACAGGGTTAATCCTGCAGCTCGTACCTTGAAATCTCCCTGGCTCACTGCCAGCTCTCTCCTGCCCTGGCAGTGAACCATTATTCCCACATATAATTCCGGTACCACAATTAGCCTAGCCTACTTACCTTGTCATTCCTCCCCAGCTGTTCTCCCATAGCTGCAGCTCTAGTAGCTGAGTCTTTTTGGCTCAGGTGGAGCTAGGGCTAGGGCTAGGGCTAGGGCTAGGGCTAGGGCTAGGGCTAGGGCTAGGGCTAGGGCTAGGGCTAGGGCTACCCTGCCCCCCCCCCCCACCCCTTTTTCTTCCAATTCCTCTATCAGTCAAGTATGGTGTGGGTGGGTGGGAAAATCCTCTCTTTAGTAACTTTTGCTCTTCCCCGCTGGTATGTTCTAATTATTCATCATTGGAGGGGCCTTTGCGCATGATCCCACCTGACACTCCCCTTTACCTAACCAACCATCGCTGGTACTCTGCCTGGTATTACTAAGCTGTCATCAATGTAACAAACAATATTGTTATATAAAGCTTTAGTCATTCTGTAAAGTTATTCACGATCCAATCATTAGATTTTGTTGAAAGATTCCAGGTGCTTCACTATGTTGGCAAAGAAGAATTGGTTCAAGTGAAGATACAGTAAGAGACTGAAATAGTAATGAAAGACAGAATGGTCATGACGGCAACTGAGAACCGGATTGAACTGAGACCTTCAGTTGGAAATGGTGCGACTTCTACAAAAGTACAAAGGACAAACACTGCTTACAAACAAGTGTCAGTGCAAATTAATATAATTTCATTCTTACTACTCCAATATCTAATTATCTAACATAGTAATGAGCCTTTACTCCATAATATAAATAATACTTAAACTTTTTAACTTAAAATAGTACAGGTATAGTTTAGTATGGTATTATTAGTCCACATACATTTCGACTCTGAAGAAAACTTGAAACTGATGGAAGACTTGTCAGAGTCAAAACGTCTGTCTGTGGACTAATTAAATAAACCATACCTACTACTAGTTTTGAAATAAAAAGTTAAAGTTTATTTATATATTGGAGTAGTAATTATACAAAATTATACATTGACACTTGTTTGGTATTCAACAGCTTCAAACTACTTTTTTCCTTCCTATACTTTCTTAACAAAATCAGCACCTGGCCAATTATTTCAAGCAATCTCTACGCACATAGATTAAAATGGATGCTTGGAAACAAAGATACTTCTATTAAATGAGTAGATTCATGATTGCCAATATGGTTGCTTTACCTTCACATTAAAATTGTTCTGATAATGTTTGAAAAATACAAACTTTTCTTTTAATAAAAAAAAATGTTATAGCAAAAGTGTCTTTGACAGTTTAAACTCCAGTCTGTCATCACACACAAATCCCTTGAGTTGCTTGAGATCCACAAGTGCCTGGCTCTGCCCCACACTGCCAGCATTCTGAAACACCAGAGGTGCCTTATCCATGGGCAGGTTCCAAACACAGTTTCCACTCATGACCATTAAGTTTTCTGGCCTGCCGTCCTTCCTGATCAGTTCCAGAGACAAGAAGCACCTCGCTGGCCACTTGAGTTTGTCGTCATGCTCACCTGCTATGGCAAAGACGCCGATTTTCAGCGACTTCTTGCCCATGACGGAGCTCTTGTGAACCTTTACAGCAACGTACAATTTATAACCATGGACGTGAGTGAAAACAGGGTGGCTCTTCCAAGTGATGCCACCTCGACATATGTTCTCAACGTTTTCCATTCTAAACCTAGTCACCGGTCCGTCATTGCAAGGTTCTTCCTTTGGTTCCCATTCTTTCCTTTCACTTTCATTTCTGAGCTCAGCAATATGCAGCTCCAGGCTAGCCTTCTGGTGTGCGAGCTTCTCCTGCTGCTCTCTAAGTTGCATCTCCCCAGCGTGGACTCTAACTTCAAGTTCTGTGTGCTTTCTTTCGTGTTTGCCTATCTTGTCTTCAAACCTGTGGTTGAGCCTCCCATACTCATCAAGGCATGCCTCTAGTCTACCAATCTTCTCTTGCTGCAGCCTTATTAGAGATATGGGGTCCGTGGAATGCCAGTCCTCCATTGCTCAAGTATGGGTCAGTGCTTAGCAGATCATTGGACTTGTGATTCCTAGAGCAAATCCTAAGGCAGGGCTTAGAAACTCAAACAACAGAAAAAGCCAACTCTTTACACGCTAGTTTCCTAGACAACTAAATCAGACCTACCCAAAAAAAAAAAAAGTGAGACAGCTGCATATTGACAGGGCAGCGTGTAATAGAGCCAGTAGGGGGAGGGGCCTGTATTTGTAGCTAGCTGCATGCAATAAATTCTAAAGGGATTTTCTTTGTATACATACATCTACCACCACTTCATATAGCTGTTTTACCTAGGCTGTAAGGGCAATATATTTTTATTAATGTACATTCCCTCCCCCCTCCCCATAACTCCTTTAAAGAATGGCAATGAATGATTTGAATTGACTGCATATAGTCTATTACTCTAAGCATTGACAACCAGTGACCCTTTACCAGCAATAAAAACAAATGGATTCCCTTTACCCACTACAACCTACTTTCCTGTATCAGATAAGTCGGTATACTTCAATTTTTTAATTTTTAATAGGGATTTATAAAAATTATTGGCAGCAAGCTACTAGGACAATTCAGGCAACTTGGTGAGCCTGAACTCCAGGGAATTGTCCCTTACAAAACCACTGAGTCTGTGACAGTCCACTACTGTACCGCTGTTCTCCATGTTCTTGAGGTTACTGAACTGCAGACAGCACTCCTCCACAGGCTGAATCCAACTATTACAAGCACTCACAAACACCAAGTCTCCCTGCCCTTCCTGGTTTAAAATTTCGAATATGAACCGTGCTCTCGCCGGCCACTTCAGTCTTTTATCAAACTCCCCTGGCATTGCAATCAGGCTAATCACCAGCGACTTCTTGCCGATACCGCTGTCCTTATGGGCCTTGACCTTCAGGCAGATCTTGTAGCCCCCTGAGTGGGTGTACATGCAGGGGCTCCTCCATTCCAGCAAGCTGTGACACAGCTCTCTGTACGTAGGCAATAACAGAGTGGTGACGGGGGTGTCCAAATGTCCACCCGGTACAGTTGTGTTGTTTGGTTGCAGGCTCCGCCTAACACCCCATCCTTCACGCACCGCAGCTTTTTCCGCTATCTTAAACTTGAGTCTGGTCGCCGCGTCCAAATCTTCTTCTAATTCCACGAGTTTCCTGAGCTGCAGGTCCAGATTGGTATCGTTAGCCAGCACTCTGTCCTCAAGCTCCCTCTGCTTGTCCACACAATTCTCAATTCTGCCTGCTAGAGTCTGTGTGTGCTTCTCATACTCCACCATCTCATTCTCTAGCTGTAGCAGCCGCTCTCCTTGCTGCTTCAACACCACCGTGACCTGGCGGCAATCCCAGTTGGTCATTTTAGCAGATTAAGCCAAAATATATTTTTAGGTCTTTGTACAGCTTGAGAGTTACATAGAATCATGCAATTTATCTGCAACAGGTGGACTTGTTGAAGGATCTAGGAGCTTTAGAGGGCCCCAATAAACTATACACAGCTAATTACATTATGGGTTGCAAGCTAGTTGCTATGAAACAAGTTAAAGGACTCTATCTCAAGGGGGGAATCCCCTAAGTCATAACTGAAGCACTATATTTATGTAAGTCCATCTGATTATATGCTGTTACAGTATGTGTGGTATATTTTAGTGATTATTAGGTAAGGAATAACCACAAAAACCAAACAAACTCAAAAGTTTTCATAAACTTTTTAAACTACTACGGACTCCAAACAACAAATTCTATTTCTATAAATGCTTCATATGACGCTAAAGTAGCCAGTGGGAGTCAGAAAAAGACAGAAGTATATGAAAACAACAACAACAAAATAATAAAAAACACACCAAGATTTCTCATTCATGATTAAACAATAGACTTTCATTAAATAAATACTTGAACTATTGTACGAGTGAAAATTAGCAATAACAATAATTATGATGATGAAATAATAAATGGTACAAGAAAAAGAAGTAATACAATAACAAAAACAAACAAACAACTAATGCATATAGCAGATACAGTATGTAAACACTCAGTTGTTAGTAAATCATTGCATAAACAAATGAAACTGAACACAAGGATGCCACACTATCAGATTTCCTGAACTTCTAATACACTGAACTGAAACTTTAAACTGCATTATAAGCATAGCTCAGATAAAATGAAGAAGAGATGAAACACACTAGTTTAAACAGTATAACCGTAATAAGCATAACTCAGATAAAATGAAGAAGAGATGAAACACACTAGTTTAAACAGTATAACCGTAATAAGCATAACTTAAAATGAGTGCTTAGGTCCTTCAGAGAGGGACGTTTTTAACTTAGTGTGCCAACCTTGAGGGCAGGGACACCTAGTGTCCCTCCAGTTGCGCCCAGTGTCCTTCCGATTGCGTTATGAGGAGCAGTCGCTACATTCTAAACCAGTTAGGCGCTGCACACAGCTGTTGTGAACAACCGTTTTTAGGGTCCCTCGGGCCCTAAGTAGCACCCTTGCTGTGCTCGGGATGCTACAGCCTAGAGCCTTCAGGACCTTAAAAATGGTAGTTTCCTCCGAGGCTGCACCTAACTATTATTTAATGTTACCAATAAAAAACAAAAAGACAACAAACAAACAGATAGTACATACACGTATTTGTAATGCCACAGTCTGGTATGTATATCACAAAACGCAGCACAAAAAGTAAACACTAGCAGACAATAAAATACATTTATTTATTTAGATTACTGCACTAGCTTTAGCAAACCATTTCCTGAACTTCAAGGAATCCCTGGTGTGTGAATAACACGTGTTCAACTACACAAACCTCTTTTGTCACGACAACACACTGTCATCACAAGTAAGAGGTTAATTCTACCCTTACATCCAGTGAGGTGTGAAAACATGCTCTATTACAAGTCTCATTTCAAGGTCAGATATTGTTTACCGCTGTACAACATCAACAGAAAGTCTTGCAAGTGCCCAGACTGAGGCACACTTATCAAAACAACATTCAACAACTACTATATATAAACTCCCACACCTGCTCTACGTAATTTGTACTGGCTGGCTGGGAACAGGAAGTAAGCTAGTGATGCAAGAGCTAGTTTAGTCGGTGAGTATAAAAGCACAAGAGGGTGCAATTGATGCAAGTTTAGCAAGCAGTGAGCCTACACGTGTCTAACATGGATACTAACTGTACTAGCAATGCCTCACAGTTTGCCAACAGCACCTACACCATCGTGTCGGCGGTGAGTGTATTGGTGGGATTTGTATCTTTCTTGGCTTGCATCTTCACCATTATCAGCATCATCCTCTTCAAGCAGTATTACTTGTTCAACCACAGGCTGGTCCTGTACTTGGCCATATCGGCGACCATTTTCTCGTTATCAGTCACCATTCAGAGGGTGGATTACCAGCAAGAGACTGGAACATTCTACACCAACTTTTGCATCTTCAGTGGGTTCTTCAACCAAATCTCTTCATGGATGATTCTAGATGCAGTGACCTCTATAACTTTATCACTAATCATAAGAGCATTCTTCAGGAGAAATCCACAAACATTTGATCGTGTGTTTGTCTTTTTCATATTCTTCTTCCCTTTCCTATTTAACTGGGTGCCTTTCATCAAATCCGCATATGGCAAATCCGGACCATGGTGTTGGATTCGATCCATGGATGAGAACATGTGTCAGATATTTAAATTTGGGGTCCTGATGCAGCTGCTGC